>JAABUL010001317.1_pt1 | contig 48027 bp, 39 predicted proteins | sample 5559151 | NCBI WGS metagenome assembly JAABUL01 (sample SAMN10711876, study PRJNA513368) | rock metagenome | isolation source: Antarctica rocks | place: Antarctica: Victoria Land, Pudding Butte sud
ACTTGAGCCATTGAAATTCTTCAAACTCATCGTAGTCTCCCTCGTCATCCTCATATTCATCCTCGTCATCGGTTCCATCTGGATGCCCGAAGCAGTCTTCGTCAGAATCCAGATCATCGTCTCCCTCATCTGACTCGCTTGTGTCGTTCACTTGTTTCATATCAACATCACTGCTGTGACCACTCTTGCACGCATCCTCGTCCCCGCTTAGACTTGCTGTTGTCTGTTTCTTTGAGGCATCTGTCTGTCCAAGTGACAGCTTTCGTTTCGTGCCCGTTGCTGTGCTGGCTGGCCGAGTGACGTTGGCCAACATGTCTTGTGGTGCTTTGCTGTAATTTTGTTTAAATGCAAAGGGTCTCGCCGCGACTGCGGGGATCATTTCTAGTGGGGTTTAGGCAGCTGGGATCTACTGAAGCAGAATTGTGAAACGGTCACTGTATTCCGTACAGAAGGGTATAACGTAGCTCATATTAGCCAAAATACGGCGCGAGGCCTACAGCCAGACTACTAAAGTACACTGTCAGATTTTCGGGTCGCACAGGGTGGAGATCTGTTGAAGACAGCGTGAGAACCCGAGAGCGCAAGCTTCTAACTCAACGCTATTATGGTGAGAAGGGGACAGAAATGGACTGCGAGGACTCCACATCAACTGTAAGATTGAACCTAGATGGGGAGCAAATAGCTAAGATCAGTTGCAAAAGGGTTGTACTGCACAAACCTTGAACTGATACCTTTCCAGCACTTTGTCCTAAAAGGGTTTGCTAGGGATTCTGCGAGCCTATGTAGTCCACCGTTTGAAAGAATTCGATATGGTGTGAGACCAAGGTATGGCCGTAAAATCAACCAATGCCTCTCTTGTCACGTTCCACTTCTCACACGAAGCATTCATCTAATCCCATTTTAGAAGGAACAGCTAAAAGTGAGGCGCTAGGTACGAGTATTATGCAGACCGATGTACTTCCTGCAATCAGATTCGAGACTCGGGACCGCGCACGATCGCCAAGGGCATATTTTGACCGCAATTCGTTCTATAGATTGGAATTGAGGTAGTCGTTTCGTACACTGTCGTCTCGACTCGGAGAAGCAACGTACAACCTGCCCATAGATTCTTACATTCAATACCAATGCTCTTCTCACGCAGCAGAGGTGTCATAGCTGCATGTTTGCTCTCTGCTGCTCATGACAATGGTGCCCAGTCATAATGAAGTGTTAAAACTCATTCAGGCGTCACAGAACTTAGAGTGGAGACTGCCTTTCATGATTGGTAATTCTGAAGTTCTGTGACAAATGACAATGGAGGCACGGAAGGAACCCTTAAGGTGATGTAAGGTATGTACAGTACTCCGTACTCCGTAGAACTACTGTGTACGGTACTTTAACGTACCGTTAGCGTCAAAGGTACCTTATTTCCATGTTGCGCCTTCATGACGCGCCAACCATCTTGGCAGACGCGACTCAAGCTCAAGGACCTAAGTACCTACAGGCTACACCTCAAGCGCAGCAGTATATTCCCTGTGCCTGAGATGGAACGACCAATCGCCCGCGAAGCCACAGAAGCGTTGGAGGATGAACGTAAGACGTGGCTTATTGGTGATACATAACAACATCAAGAAACTGACGTACCATAGCAGATGATCCATCCTCGACAGACTCACAATTACTAGCTCAGCAATTAGCACAAGATATTGAAATAGCATCGTCGCGAAACAATCTGGCGGGCACTCCACTCGAACGGAGTGCAGAATTAGTCGATGGCTTACACGTTGTGGAAGATGTTGATGGCCAGGCGTGCGCCCGGCTGGAAAATCCTGTGGAAATTCTGAATGACATCTCACTGGGAGACAAGCGGAAAAGTAAAGAAGTGAGAGCTCTTCAAGATCCTCCACAAAAACGAATCGAAGGAGCCGATCATACAACCGCTAGAAAAAGCCCTACAACTCCTGCCGGCAAATTGGCGAGAGTTACAAAACCTCGCAAACCCAACCGTATTAGCCGTGGATCCAAAGGAGACCTTTATACGGTACTTGACTTCCCAGTCGCAGAGGAATGCGCAGGACCTGGGGCTCCATCGAGCATGACTAGCGCAGATCAATCGATGAAGCAATGCCCTGACCGACGAAAAGGCAAACTTCGAGACCTCAAAAAGCAACACAAACAGGAAGACACCGTCTCCAACAATAGTCAGTCGGTACCAGATCAAGCAAAGGTTACAAGGACCATGAGTTCCAGTCACACAAAAACCTGTCGTATAGGCACGAACATATCTAATATGGTTGAAGAGGAGGATGAAGATACTGTCCAACCCCGTTTGGCTATATCGGAGGGCAAGCCACAGCCTGCTCCGAACGCTCGTAAGCAAGTCCAGACGAATGGTGGAACGAAGCCGGAACCTGCATCTAGTACTCGTATTCTTCGGAGCCACGCAACGAATGACAAATTGCAGCGTACTGAATCATCGAAATTATACGATCGTGGGAGTAGAACGCTTTCTCGCTCGTCTAACGGTGAAAAGGAAGACGATAATTCGGCCGAGGAGAACGTGGGCGGTGCTCACAATGATGCAAGAAAATCGGAGAGTTATGCACACCCTGATGGACGTTCCGATGTCGACCAAGATTATCACGGTCATGACGGTAGTGACGGTAATGATCAACCTTGCTCGGACGAATTTAAGCAGGACCACCAGGAGAATGATGTCGTAGACGCATCCAGATTGGAACCTGGGGAAGATCTTGTAGGCTTTGAGATAGAGTTGTTTGGCGAGGACGATAGCTGGGCGACCGTCCTTGATGGAGCCAGAAAGGTTGGTATGTCCAAGATTAAAGGCATACCGGTAAAGAAAAAGCCAAAATTGGAGACAAGAAGGATTAGAAACATGGTCGCACTAGTGAAGGAAGTAAAGGGCATGTACAAGAACTTATCGCAGTATCAAGAAAATGATCACGATGGTAGAGATGGACTTCATCAACAGCTGATCGAGGGCCTTGGTAAAATTAGGAAGGAAATCAAGCGAGTTTCCGAAAGAAAAGCTGGTAACAAAAAGGCAGAGGTCATTCAAGACATATACGCTCATGCTATACCGCATCTGGTCAGATTACTTGAAGTGGCTCTTCAATGTCGAACCAAGGAGTACTCAAAGTCTTACGACACCGATGCAATTCAGGAGGTTATCGCGCTTCAAGGCGACATCTTGAAAATATGCCACAAAGCTCGGGAGTGGAAGACCAAGCCTTTGACTAGGAGGCCAATCATAAAACCTACAAGCCACAAAATATTCCCGTATCTCCGAGACGTCAAAAGAGCTTTCCAAACAGTGTTTGAAGAACGAAAGCGTCAAGTTGAGTTGAAGAAGCAGAGAAAAGCTAACTCGAAACGTCGCAGGGAATATGACGAGGAGAACCGGCGGCGAGACGAAGAGAACGAAAGATTGAGGGTGGGAATCTGGAGAGAGATTGAGGAGCAACTTGATCAAAATGAGGCGACGTCAGCTGGTCGCGGTAGAAATAACCAGCTTAGTAAAGATAATTCCATATTGGGTACACCACACTTTCGTCAGTCTTTTACATCCAACGACTGGACCCAAGAGCAAGATCTGGAACTCTTACGACGACTTCAGTGCAAGACATTGAGATGTTTGCCAGGTTTGTACCTCAACCACACCTGACGGATACTCACTGATTCAAGTTCTAGCTGAGGAACGATATTTACAAATGCTGAACGCGCCATCTTTGCAGAACAAACTTCCAGACCACATTAGAGAAAGAGCTTTGTACTACAAGCCCGCTATGTTGGCTTCCGAAGGCTCTCGCAGTTGGATATTGAGTATTCAATAGAAAGGATGAATCAAGAGATGTACCTCCGTACTGACTTAGCTATCTTTCTGTAGCCCAATCCAGATGTAGGCCTTTCCAACACCGAGAGTAGCTTACACACATGTATCATAACTAGAATATCAAAAGACCTTCCCTACTCCGTCTTGTATGAGGGGAGTTTTATTTAACCGAATCATGTTATGATAATCGAGAAATCAACCACATTTCAGCAACAACAATATGAAACGACCCCGAACACCTGATTTAGAAGACAACAGACCCTCAACTGCTTCAGAATGAACCACACCTACACGTGCACGCGTCAAACAGCTTCGAAAATAAGGCTTTCCTGAACTGGATGTCAGATGTCAGAAAAGAAACAGGAATTCCACAACGAACACAATTGACATGGCTTAAAGCTCCTGTTCGACGGCCTGGTGCAGAACGTTCTGGCCGTCCTATTAAGCTGAATCAAGATACAGTCAAGAAGATGGTTAAGCATATGAAAGAACACTATGACAGACGTATTTGATCCTGGCAGAACTGTGTCACGGAATTTCAGTTGAACTGCTGTTCTACAACGGCATGAATCAATCAAAAGCAGACGAATACACGCAAGAATACGTGTGAAGAATGAAAGAAGTGAAAGAAGTGACAGTGAAAATCGATATGTTTCTTCTACTTTTACAGTACTATCGACAGAAAATATTAATCTCAGATACACTGGTTCGACGAGGTTCATTTTCATCAAAATTCTCAACATATTGAGTGAGTTATACGAAATCGTGAAGAAAGAGACTGTCCGAATTGCGTACAGAAACGTCGATGTACTGCAGAAACTCAATTCAGTGTATGAGCTATGATAGAAATTGATTATAAGAGTGAGCTGATGTTCTACGCACATACAGAAGAAAAGAATCACGAGCAGAAGAACGAAAAGATCAGGAAGAAGAAGTACAAAATGAGTGAGTCTATGACTCAGAAACGATACGCAAACGAGATTCTATCTATCGTAGTTTATAGAAAGAAAGAGATGAAGCAAGCAGAAGATCAGTATCTGTTTCAGAAGGATAATGACGACTCACACGATACGCGATCAGACGAGAATATCGCTCGATTCAGGAAGGTTCAGATGAAGCTGAAATTCATTGAAAATGTTACGAACATGCCTGAACCGGCCAGGGTCCAGATGGCGCTATGCCTAGTTTGGACCTAGCGCACCCCTATTGAACCCTTCGGGCCATCCCCAGCACTTCTTCCCGTTGTTCAGCACTTTCTTCATTCACCCCTTTCATCATCCTTTTAGGCAAACACACCTGGCATATTACATCACATCTGTATCGGGCCTAGCGCAGCCTCAAGCCATTATTTATAGAAGAGCTCGCACTCTTTCTCTTCTGTATTCTTAATGTCTTGTTATAGCTACCTCTAAAGAGCAATACATACATACCAGCCCCGAGCCCCTTTGGTTGGATGATCTAGGCACGGTCCCAACAGAAAATTGACCCCTCAACTCACCTGATTTAAACCCTATAGAAAACGTTTGGCGTATACTGAAATCACGAGTCAAACGTCACAAATGCACGACTCCGAAGCAGCTACGAAAGGTCATAAAACAGGACTGGAAGAAGATCACTTTGCAGGAGGTCAATGAGTGTATTTTGGGTAGTCCCGAAGGGAAACCAGATGCCAGGGGGTCCAAAAAGGCAAAGCAAATTGGCACGATAGGGTGCAGCAGTGCTGGGAGCGAAATGGGTACTCTACTCAGTTTTAGACCGCGAAATTATAGAATATCTCGATTAATTGATAGTATACTTCCATTGTTGGTGTTTGGTTAGTTTGGTGGGGATTTCACCGACCCTCGGGCTACAACTTCTAACCCCTGCTGAGCGATCGACACGTTGGGTGTTAAGGTTCGCGTCAGATGGCAGTAAGGTTCCAACTTCGAATTGCTCGAATACACTGTATAAATCTTATCGTTGACATTGCTCGTTACTTCTTGATAATTTCCCTAAGAACTGCCTGCTTAGCGCACATGTGCGCTGCTACCCTGCCCGTGCCTTCCTTGGTGGAAATTGTGGATATTAATCAAGATCTTGGCTTCAACATATCGCAACATGCACTCCTTTGGCTGTGACTGCGGAAGCAAGCTTCCACTTTTTCCGATCAAGTTGTTTGCCTCGAGCTGACCTCATTGTTACCTCCAGTAAAGAAGTATCAAAGCCACTTTAACCGTACACCTTGAACACCGTGCTACCGGCGGCTCGCAACTCCATAACACATTTACGTATCGGTCAGGTGATTCCATGGCATCCGAAGATGAACCGCCTCCAATGGAGTCTATACCTTCATCTAAAGAGAAACGCCACGAAGAGCACAAAGTGGATGGGAATTTGAAGAGAGCTGAGACTCCTCAAATAAAAGAGAATCCGATCCAGGCCGCACAGAAGTCCCCGCCACGGAACGGAATACCACCAAAACGGCCCTTGACCGCTGCAAAAAGAACATCTACGTCTACACCAATTGCTGCTAAGAAAGCAACTGCATCGTCGAATTCTCAGAATGACCCTGTCAATGGGCTCAGCAAGCCACCTGCACGGCCCACGGCTACATCAGGAACCAGACGTCCTGCTACGAACGTTACAGCGGCCAGCGCTCCGAGAGTAGGCCACAAGCCCAAATCCTCGACAGATACGGTCGATGGCAGCAAGAAAAGTTATGCCAGTGCTTCGGAAGAGAATTCCAAGTCTTCTGCTAATTCAGCAGTAAAACGAATATCTATACCCGGCACAGCAGGTACAAGGTCTCCAGCTCGTCCTGTCCTATCGTCAGCTGCGTCATCAGCAAGTCGGAAGTCCACATTGGCGTCGGCTACAAATGCAGATGGCAAGCCTGCATCCGGTAAGGCAGGTGTCGGGATCCCCAATAGGCCAGCGTTAAGGACCACTACGAATGACTCGCGGCCAACGAGTACACTTGGTACGCCCCGAAGTACCCGCCCTGCTATGTCGCCCGCAAGAAACGGTGCTGGGTCAGGTTGTGCCAAGAAGAGGTTAAGCACCGTATCTGCTTCGCCAGCTTCATTGCCGTCTAGTAAACTCATGTCAGACCAAATATCGCTACCAGCCTCAACAGCCGCCAAACAAGTAAGACCAGGATTAGTTGCACGGAAATCTACAATGTCGGTCACAATCGAACAGAGACTACGAGAAATGGAATTGGTACACAAGATGTTAACCGCAGCTATGGTGGACGACGGAGTCGAGGATGATGAGGTGAAAGAGGAGTATGGCAAGACAGCGGATGATACCCTAGCGTCGCTGAGGGCTAAGCTAGTAGAAGCAAGACGTAGGGAGGGCAAAGAAGGACTCGCTGAGACCGAAGGCCATACCGATGACAATGCAGACAAAAATTTCAACGACAGTCGCGAGGTTCGGTACGTTGTCGGTCACGGTGAGCCTGGATCAGCTCCCTCGGAGAGTGCCCAAAAGGTATGCCATTTGTGCTCAAATACCATCGTTATTAGATTCTCTCTAATCGTAACATTATAGGCAAAGAGCTTAGAGGCAGAGTTGACAGCCCTGAAGGGTCAGATGCTTCAGTATACTGAGGCTGCAGACAACGTCTCGAAAGACTTCGAAGAAGTGACAGAGAGAATGTCTGCGGAACAGTCTTCCAAAATCGATGAGCTCACTACTTCTCATAGAGAACAACTCGAGGCCTTGCGTGCCGAGTTGAACGAAGCTGAAAGTCGATGCGAAAAGCAAATTAAATCGTCCTCTAAGGATGTTCAGGAAGCAAGACGGATTGTGGAAGCCGAGGGCTCACAAAAGGTGGTCGAGGCACTGACGTCGCAGAGACAAGAACATGCGCGAAACACCAAACTGCTTGAAGACAGACTCGAGGAGGAGAAACGAAAAGGCGTCGATGCAGCCTCCAGATTAGAGCAGATGGAAGTCGAAGTCTCGAGCCTCAAGCATCTGCTAAATGAGGAGCAGCGGAGGGCTAATCGCCTCGCGCAAGACGTTCGGAAGCAGCAGGAAAATGCTGTGAAGGAGCTCGACGAAGCGTTCAATATCAAGGATAAGGAAATACTAAACCTTGAAAATGAGATCCAGGACCTACGAAATACCCATAACCACGAGCTAGACGAATGGGAAGCTTCTGCGTCGGCAAAAGAATCCCTCTTAGAGGCAGAAGTTGATTCGCTTCGGAGTAAGATGCGGGAACTTGAGACCGTTACCATTTCGGCTTCGTCAAGCCATGGCGAAGTGCTTCAATCTAAGGATCGAGAGATCATGCACCAGAGTCAAGTGGTCGAAGATCTTCAAAATAAACTCCAGCAGCTCCATGAGGTTAAAGAGCGTGAGATTGAAGAGGTCAAGAGCAGTCTGATTCCTGAGCACGAACAAAGTATGTCAAAAGTGCGTCGGGAACACGAGACTGCCTTATCAACCCTCAGAGACGCGACTCACGAAAAAGCTGAGGAGAAAGCTCTGCTGCACCAGTGGGACAAGGAGACCCTTGAAAAGGAGCATCAGATTGCTCTGGATAAGCTTGAAAAACAGTTGTTCGGAATGGCATCGTTAAAGGCTGACCTAGAAAGTTCGATAGAAGCGACGAGGTCGGCTAAGACAAGGGAGACTAAGGACTACCAGGATGAGCTAGAGAAGTCCTACAAGGCAGTGGAAGAGATGCAGCTTGCACAAAGAAAGGCGGACGAAGCTTTGGAATCAGTCAAGACTAAGAATCGTAGCCTTGAATCTGAAAGGGATCAAGCCAAAGCTGAGAAACTGTCGGCAGAGGAGGCTCTAGAGGCTACCTCTCACGAAGCAATTAGCAGGAAAAAGACCCTGGAGACTCTTGAAAAAGCGAGCAGTGATATCGATGAGCAGCATGTAACCGCCGTTCAAAGATTGAAGGACGAGCTGGATGCGACTTCGAGATTACTCGAAGATAAGATCGAAGAGCACAGTACTGCTTCGGAAGCTCATGTGCAAGAGTCAAAAAAGGTTAGAGTCAGTCACAGTAAAGAGATCAAAGGACTTGAGAAGAAAAACCGAGAAGCGACCCGGACGTTGCAAAAGACACATGACGATTTACTGGTCAAACATGAGAAAGCTGAGAAAGAGCACCTCTGTGCCGTCAGTGCTCTGGAAGCGGAACACGCAGATGCTCTAAATAAGCAGCCGAAGGCACTTGAGAGCCTTGAAAAGGCTCACGCTGAGAAACTAACAAAGTATGAACAGCAGATAGGAGAATCCGACGACTTGCATAAGCAACATGAGAAGGAACTGACTTCACTGCGAAAAGAACTCAAAGATTGGCTAGCTACCCAAGAAACGCACGAGGCCGCGTTGGCAGATCTTAAAACACAGTTCGAGAAGCAGAGCGAGGTTCTAGCAGATACGGAGCAGCAATTACATGAAGTTCGGGCATTACTAAGCGAGGAGGTTTCTGAGAAGGCCAGGGAAGCCGTGGAGGAGTTGGAAGAACTCAGGCGACTACTGACAGACGCTCAAGCCAAGGCAGCTCAGGACAAGGAAGCTATCGACAAGTTGACAGCAGCAGTTGAGGAGGCGAGTGATGTCTCACTAAAAGTTGCTGAGGCCGAACGGCTGCACGAAATGATGTCCGAGCTGACTGAACAGCATGCAGCCGAAATTTCCAAATTTCAAGAGACTTCGAGTCTCGGAATTGACAAGCGTGAGGAGGAGAGGAAACACGAGGCCGAGATCCGGGACCGGCTAAGCAATGAGCTAGAGAAACTGAAAGCTGGTATGACTGCAGTCAAGGAGGAGATGGAGAAGCGGCAACGAGACCTAGATGTCCAAGTCGAAGAACTTGGCCAACAGCTCAACGCAGCGCGCACTTCAAAAGAACATCTCCAGACCGACCTTCGAAAGGCACTTGGAGACCTCGAAGCCTACCGAGCTGAAACAGAGAGCGCGAAAGCGTCAGTGGTGGAGGCCAGCGCAACAGAAACTGCTGCCATTAGTCAGATGCTCGAAACTCTACAAGCGACTGCTGATGCAGAGCGTGAACACAATGCGATTTTAAAGAAACGGCTACTTCAAGCAGAAATTGGAGCTGAGAAGCATGCAACGCGGGTTCGAGAACTGGAATCTGCGTTAAAAGTCACGACAGCTGAGTTGGTTGAGATGCGAACTAAGAGACCTGGGGGTAGTGAGTATTCTGGTAGTCCTGCTCCTGACGCCATTCTACGATCGAGCCTGTGGCCCGTCCCAGACAATGGTAATTCGGGGGACAATAAAGCCGCGATGGTAGGTGAGGAGCTGGGTTCTTCTATCGTGGGAAGGGTGGGGTGCCTATTTACTTCTACTTCTTGATTCCCCATAACTTATAGATAGGCACTTGTGTGTTTACTGTGCGTACATTCTTGGCTATATATACTAACATTTCATGGCTATCAGATGGCAGGAATGCAAGAGCAGATTAGGCAATTGGAAGATGTCAATGAAGACATGATGGAGGATGCAGAGAGGTACGCTGCCTTACGTTCAATTTAAAATGTATCAATGCTGACCATTTGGCTCTTATCCAGACTCGTGAAATTGATGTCACGAGTGACTGAGCCGAAACATGAGTTGAAGTGGGAACCGGAAATATCGGCAGGAGAAGAGGAAGAAGAAGAGGAACTATGAAGGCTATCAGGGTCCACGGCCTTCCATTACCTTTCGTCCTCTGTCTTTCTATGTTTGGGTTTTCTTTTTAGGTCGAAACCGGGCTGTGTCTATCGTTATCGTACTCTGCGGATACCCCTATTCCTTGCAGCGTTTTTACATTCTTCACCTTACTGAATATCATTGGCAGGTAGCCTTAGTGTGTCATTCAATGCACTTTGTCTTGAAGTGGCTGAGTGATGAACCTCGATCCTACGTGCTGTGCCAGCCCAGAAAATTAGGTTTACGATGACCTTAGACATCAGATCTCGTGCCCCACAAATCTTTGTTCCGTCCAACGCTCGGAACTTCTTCTGTAGCAACCTAAAGGTATATTAGGAGTGCACGGCAGTGGCAATCGAAGCAGGATGTGGATTTTATAGCGTCGTGTGCTATCTTCGTGGGAGGATTGCATCTATCTAATTGATGGCTCTGACAAAGGCCAGAATTTAGTTCGTCGCGCCACAAATAGCGAACTGCATGCTACTATGGTTGTAATTAACGACAATTCAATACAACATGCCTCTGGGATTGAAGTCGCCAGGTAAGCAAGTCTGCTTTTTTCCTACCGATTTCTGCCGCCATGCGGAAGCTTTACCCTGACTTGGCGAGATTCTAGCAACGATACTCCGACGTTTAACCGAGGACACTTTCCAATGCTACAAAGCAAGCGCATATCTTTTTTGTAACACATTTTGAAACGGGAGAGTGCATCTATGGTAATGGTAGATGGGATTTGGTTTCTTCCCTTTACTTTGGTCTGACGGCAACTAATCGCAGGGGCGAATGCTGCTCTCGGAAGCGGTGCGAATACTCGAACGTATGACATCTATCGATTGCAACGTACGCTAATCCACACGCTCTAGTGTGAGATCCTCGCTGCTCCAAGCTCTATAAAACAGAGGTTACAGAAAGGACCATCCGAGAACGACTCTTTGCTGACCGTTGCTTTGCTATCGGATGCATTACCAAACCGAGATCTCATTTTGAGTACCGCAATGGCCGAAGCGTGGGTTCGAGCTGTCACGCTTATCGGAGTCTACTGAGTTTCCAGCGGAAATTCTGATGTTCGTACTGTGCCGATCAAGAGCCTTGGAGGCCTGCCGCAAAAGGATATTGTACTGCTGAACCTTCGTCGTCGAATCATCTCTGCGTCTAGAGATTTGGGTCCGCTATCGTATCTTGCGAGGACTCTGCAAGGGAGCCCGGAGTCAATGCATGGGTGATGGCTAGGAAGGTAGGATCTTGTCAGCTGGTTTCGGCTGATGTAGCATTGAAAGATACGAATATCTTACCTCTAGAGCTGCGACCTTAAGAAGCCTAGCCATAGTCAATGATACCGCAGTATCGGCAGGCGTTGCGTCTTTGAACTTGCATGATGCTCACTATTTAGCAGTATTATCACAAGTCCTTACGTGCTGGGTGTAGAAGCTTTGGCCAGAAATGCCGAGAGCTTCGATTCTCTGTGGGCTGACGTTCGCTCTCACGAAGTCCAAATCCAAGCTGCTGGCAATATCTTCGGCTTCATGTAACGGTCTCAGCTATTGAAGTCCGAAGACGGCGCTGATGATGGCTCGCTCCGCCAGAGTTGATACGACATCCATACTTCATCGCAATGACTAGGCCCGCAGCTGGAGAATCTCTTGCTTGCAGAAAAACAGGTCGTCATTGAGTGCACTCTAACCACCGACAATCCTACCGTTGACGCTGCTGGCTGCAGAGTCCTACACGGAGGAAACTACCAGGCAATGGCCTACCTCAGCGATGGAAAGGGCCCGTGGTTCCGTGCAGGTTATTGGCTGCATGCTTTTCTCGCAACGTATCGAGCTTATCAACCCCGGGCTCAACAATGGTCTACCTCCTGACCTCACCGCCGACGAGCCTAGCCAGTCCTTTATTATGAAGGGCGCAGATGTCGGCCGTCGCTGCACTCCAGTCTGAGTTGGCCTTCCTGGTAGGTTCAGTTGTGAGCCACATCCAGACTGCAGAAACGAGCATGCAGTGGCTCAATACCCTCGCTCTGGTCTCAGCCCGTTATTGACCTATGCGCGATGAATCTTCTATATCTCTCAACCCTAGAACGCTGTTTCGATGCCATCACGGCGCAAGTCTTCGAGCCCTTTTTGGGAACAAAGCCAGACGAAGACTTTGCTCGCCTTGAGACAAGTCTCTGGTCCCATCTGCATAGCTGATTCATTATAACAACGAGCACGGATTTGGACAAGTGATTCACGGAGGGCTTCGAGACCCTTCAGATGGCATTCCTTGGAGTTTCCTGTGGTATGTCTCCTAAGTGAGCCTACAATAAAGACTTGGAAGGAGCGATACACGGCTCTTACTCTCGAGGGTTTCACACGCCAACCTTACTTGGCTAATCGAGACCGTACACCTCTGCGAGGAGTGGCTTCGAAGCGTATGTATAGATTTGTGAGATGGGAATTGGGGGTACCGTTCTTGCAAGTGGAGGGGGCCTGTGCTCAGGGGAGGAAATAACCAAAGCAGGTGACATTGAACCAGATACATTCGATTAGAAGGCTATAGGCGTTGCTAACAGTGCACGGGCGGATACCACATAGAACAAAAGAGCCACGTCTGGAACCATCCTTGCCATACACGCTCCGAAAGCTACCATCTCGACCAGCATCAGGTCTCCAACGATCGGCGCCCACAACACCAAATCCTGCGTCTCAACTCCTATCAGCGTACTCTACGTCTCTGCAATGGAGTGTTTGAGAGGCGTATTGGGTCGACGACCAATTGATAGGAGGTCCTACGACTTGCCGGAGTGGGTGAGGGGGGATAGGGGGAATACTGCTTGGCTAGTATGGGTTTTGGGAACCCCATGCATGCACAGGTCTACTTGGAATACTATATACGTAGAAGAAGAAGAGAGGGATAGACGGATAGACTGAGGTTAGTTAGCTATGTCTACATAACTACAGATAGCCATCCTGTTCACAGACTCCCAACCTCCAAGACCCCTGCGATCCCAACATCGCGGTTCAACCACCCCCCCTGACTCCCCAAAAAAGCTAGTCACTCACCTCACGAACCACAGAATCGACCCTTCTGACCCACCCAAATCACCACAGCAACACTCAGCTAGCCCACTCGCCCACCGAACGTGTATAATAACCCCAATCCCCCCCCGTCTTCCCTCCCTCTTTCTCTCTTCGCCGTTTCCACTGCAAAGTCTAACAGTTTTCTTGCTTTTACAGCACAGAACTATATCCAATTCTCCAAACAGAAACTTGGAAACCATTTCTTCTTTTGCTACGGCATTACCACTACCAAGCCCTTCTTCTTTCCAATTACACAATTGGAACTCTCGAGATGGCGCCTGCTGCCGCTGCTGTTGTTGGTGCTGTTGTGAAGTCTTCGGACTTGGTCGCGCGTCGGATCGCCCGTCAGGCCTATGAGAGGCCGTGGCTTCAGAAGCCAGCGAGTAAGTTGATTTTCCTGTTGAGTTGGTCGCTGAATCGTGTGTGTGTGTCGGTCGCTGCTGCCCTGTTGTATATTTGTAATATCTTGCCATATAGCCGTCGTCGTCGGTGGCTACTGCCGTCGGTCGCTTTTGCTTTTCGAGTTTTCTTGCAAGCCGACTGTGGCAGTATGTAGCACACATCGGCCAATGCTTTCCCCATTTTTTTCCACTGTAGCCGTATGGCAATCGTGTCTTCTAGCTGCTGCTCGTTGCTGGTCGGTTGCTCTTTCTGTCCAGCAATTCTGTTGTTGGAACCGCACGTCGACTCGAGTCCATTGCGGGCCGTGTGCTTCTCTTTTCTCTCAGACTCTTCACTGCCATATACCAATCAAGCCATATACCAATATATACTCATCATTTATTCTAACATAAAGCCATATAGCCATCCAGGTCACCATATATTCGAATATTCGTGTCGCCACATCGCCGCCGTCATCACCTCTCCGAGCTTCCAACAAGCTCACTGCCGACATGGGTAAGTCTTCAAAAATGCTAACATACCTTTGTTAGACACCACCACCATCCCCGCCGCTGCCGCCCCTGCTCCCCCCAAACCGGCCCTCAAGCCACTCCGGTTTGCCTCTCCCTGCCGGCTCCTCCCAAGCCTGCCGCGCCCGCAAGGGCCCCAGTGGCTCAGCCACTGAAGAGTGCCTTGCGCGCTCCGGGTGCGCCCCCAAGGGCCCCCAGAAATGTCAGTCTTCCTAGTCATCATATCTTTACATTGTCACATCGTTCTAAACTTTGGATAGGTGACTTGGGACTTGCCGTCCGCTCCTGCCCCGGCTCTGCCCTCTTCCCCGGCTCCCGTCCCCGTCGCCGCTCCCGCCCTGGCTCCTGCCTCTGCCGTCGCCGCTCCCGCTTCCGCTCCCGCCGCCTCTGCCGCCGCCGTCGCCTCCTTCGTCTTGGTTGCTGGCTCTCGCCTCCCGCGCCGCTCTGGCTTCGCTTCTGTCCCCGCCTCTGCCGTTGTCGCTGCCTCCGTCTCGGCTGCTGGCTCTCGCCTCCCCCGCCCCTCTGGCTCCGTCGTTGTTCCGGCGCCCGCCTCTCCCCCTGTCGCTGTCCCTGCCTCTCCCCCTGCCGCCACGCCTGCCGTCGTCTCTGCCGCCTCGTTTGGCGTGTCGCCTCACCCCTCCATGGAGGGTCTTGAAATGACCCTGGAGGATTGGGAGCGCGAGGGCCGGGAAACAATGGCCCGGATCCGGGCGAACGGGCCGTTTGTCGGCCAGTATAAATACGTCTTCCGCTCTCTCTCCTCCTCCTCCTCGTCGTCGGCGTCCTCCCGCGGCCCCTCGTCCTCTTCGGCGTCGTCGGCTCCCCCCTCCGACGACCATTCGTCGTCTTGGACTCCTCGCGCCCTCGCTTCCCTTCCCTCCGCGGCTGCCGCCCCCCCAGCCGATTCCTCGAAGCTGCCGACTCGCGAGTCGGCGGCAGAGTTGCTTGCTCGGTTCTGCGAGGACTGAGTTTTTTTTTCCGGTTTGGCTGGTTGGCTTGGGGCCGTTCTGGTGGTGTGGTGCTTCGGTGTTTTGGTGTTGTGGTGTGTTGGTGTTTCGGGTGTGCCTTTTTGGTGTGGTTGTTGGGGGGTTGTCCTCCTCTTGTCTGGGCTCCTGTGGACTCCCCTTTTGGGTTGAGACCACGGTTGAGCTCATCAAGGGGAGGCAGCCGGGTGGCGGGGTGGAAGAGTGGAGTCGTCGTCGTGGGTTTTCGGGTTCGGGTCTTGGTTTTTTGGCTTTTTGGTTGTCTGGGTTTTTGGATTGGCTTTTGCTTGTTTCACTTGTTGGCTGGTTTGCTTGATGGAGTTTTGGAAATTGGGATAGAGGTTTTGGGATAGATGTCTTGGATTTTCTTTCTTTTTTCTTTTTGGTTACTCGTGTTCTTGATTAATGATTAATGAGTAACACCTTTTGACATTGCTCTTTTCCAATTGACTATTGCTTATGTGAGAGAATATGCTGGACAAACACTCTGACTGACCTGAACCTGAAGTAGTAATTAGGTATTTGTGGACATGGACTTGAGGAAATTGAGAGCTGATAGAAAACATTCTTGTTGAACCGTGTATTCCTCTTTTCCTTTTGTTTTTATTCATCATCAGATGAGTTGGGTCATAATACCATGAGTTAGGTGCGACCTTCGAGCCGAAGTGATGAAACCGCATGTCGGTAAGCAAAATCGCATTATTCAAGTGCAAAGCGAGGCATGTTAACGTCGAACCCAATAAACAAACCCGCTAAATTCCCTTTCATCCCATCACCACACCACCTCCCAACCTCACCACCCGTTATATATATCTCCACTCTCCCCGTAAACATATATATCACCCTGCTAGCCCCCATACACCATCCGTACACCATCCCACACTTCCTATCCCCCAGTCCAACCCAACCCAACCCAACCCAGTATCCCAATATACAACTTGAAACTCTTCATAGAATCACACACGGCAGCGGAATGCAGCAGCACTCGAAATTGCCGCAATCGAGACACTGGGTCTTCCCAGGCTCGGTGCCTGCGGGCTTTGAGATTGTCGAGATGGAGGTGGAGGGGAGGACGAAATTGATGGGGGTGGGGTTGGAGGTGCACATTTTTTGAGAGCGTGGGGGTGGAGGGTGATGGAAATTAGGGTGGGTGGGAAGGGTTTCAGGGACTGGAGAGGGGGGGTATGTTAGCTGGGTCGATGGAAAATGGTGAGGGGGAGGTTACATGGATTTGAGGGTTAGGCGCTATTGGAGATAGGGTGAACTTTCAATTGGTAGTAGAGAATGTACAGGCGATCAAGAAATGTACAGGTAGGAAAGAAAGAAAAGGATAGAGGATGTTGAGGTAAAGTACCTTACATGGAGATTGAGGGGATGGGCCCTAGCACGGGAGCTTGCGTTGCAGAACCGGTTTCGGCAGGGTGTGGATTACGTCGGTGTGGCGCCCTAAAAATACCTGCCTAGCTGTCCAATTAGATTGAAGACTCCGATTTTCATCTGGGTGAGGATAGATGAGGGTTTGGTGGATTTGTTGATGAGCCCTATAATTTATATCGTCTATGAGTTTCTTCAGAGAAAGTATAGAAAATCCACTACACCGATGTGCCTGTCATTTCTGGGCCGGAAACTGGGCCTTTGACCCCCTTCTCAGCCTCCTCTTTCCACTTCAGGTACTTCTCTATCGCAGCTTCATAATCTCCAAGATGATGCCCGTTTTCTCTCGGAACCTCCTTGATGCCCTTCCATACCATACACCCCTTTTCCCACAAAACCTTCAGCAGCCCACCGACTCCAAGTATAAATGGGATCAATTGGCCCAGCGTATTCAAATTCTGCAACCCGCTGATGTGGTTCCAAGAAATCGTAAGCTCAACTTGTACGATCAGCGCAACGATGATCAAGAGATTCTCTATCGCCATGAATGTCCAGACTTTGGGTGTGATGGTAAACGGTATCTGCGACAGCTGGACATCGGATGCTATTGCAAGTGAATGCCAGTGTGGCGGTTCCCGCGTCTCGTTTATTTGGCACATATGGTGTAAGAAGCGTGGCCAGCGCCATGGAGGGTGTTGGCCGAGAGCAGCCATGTGAAGCGCGAGCCTCCAACGTAGGTCTATTGGGGGCTTGTTGACCCAGGTTGATTTCATGGTTGTCCAAACACAGCGTGTATAGCGGATTAATTGAAGATTGCGCTGACGGCGAAATCGGGGCACGTATATATGTATGCGACCACCGAATAGATGGAGGAGGCGTTTCCTGCCTAGGCGAGCGGTGTCCTTGTGATATAGGGAAAATACTAAGTCCAAGTATACCTCAGCGTCCTGTATTCCTGCATAGGACACAACACCGGCTCTATGCAAACCTATTTGCGGAGCTTTGCTGTCTTCGTTCGTCTTTAAAGCTGTAGCCTGTTTTGTAGGAGTTGCGGAACCCTCAGGCGGAAGAGGCTGTTTTCCGCTCCGTGGCTGTTGTAGTTGCCCTGGTTGTTGTCGCATTGCTTTGGCAGGATGGAGAGCGTCGCTACCCTGCAGTGGCTTAGCGGTAGACTGGGGATTTGTTGGCCCCACAGTCTGAGCTTTTGGGTCAAAAGTGATAAAATCTGCCCGAGCTCGTTTCATCCGAAGTCTTTGCAGCATCTCGCCTGCATCACGTGCGGTAACTTGCAAAGTAGTCCAGACTAACGAGGCTAGAGATAGCACCTTCATCAATGTCCGCATCCATCCGAATATGTCAGCTCGAATCGCGTAGCAGGCATAGGTACTATGAGAACGGCCTTGATTTTCTGTCGTCCCGCTGCCGTCGCAAGGCGTGGGTAGCATTATGTCCAAACCTCTCCACCAGAAGCAAACGTTGAACAGAAGCCCAGTATTGATAATGACCGTTCTGAGAGCCAGCCTCTGTCCGGATGTCCTCATATATCTTGAACTAAATCTTGTAGACTCCATGATACTTACGAAGGCGATACAAAGACCAATCTGGAGCAGGAGGAATGCCTCGATAACGTACGTAGTTGGTGCATTGTACGTATAAATGAATCCAACAATGACCAATGCAAAAAGGAAAAGATGGTTTGCCGCTCGCAGTACCTTAGCCTCACGGAAGAAGAAATAATTAGAGTACCAGACAGCAAGCGCTTGTGTGTAGTAACCTATACGTATGCCGATACCGTATACATCTGGGTTGCCCGCAAAACCGCAGGCCATTGGCAGGCTTCTTCAGTCTCTGGGGATATTCTTCCGTGTCCACACAGCGATGGCGTCAAATATCAAAAAGCACTCTTTGAATACGGCAACGCGTTCAATGTTCGCAAACTGGTAATTGAAAAAATATATAACTAGAGATGATGGAATTTGTCCGATAATATATGAAGTATATTGATTATAGTGAAAGCTAACAGGGACACAGATATAGTATTCAAAAGGAAGGAGGCATAAGAACGCAAGCGCAACAGGATCCTAAAGGAACAAGGCAACAGAGGTAGCCGCCAGGCTGAGCAATGCCAAACGCGACAGAGCAGGTTACGTTCAAGAAGCATTCCTATTTTCGGTCTAGAACTTGGAGCGGTCGTGCTTGATTGCATACTTGATTGATGGAACGAACGATTAGGCGCCGACATCAATCTCAAACGTGCCAGAAATAAAGTTCATGCACATTCCGTCCGCTAGCCGAGGGTTAAGGCGTCGATTAGGCGCCACCACAGTTTGTAACGACAAGGGACACTTGAGTAGTTTTCAGCTGCAGGAAGGGTTGGGAAACTTTGCCACTCATAATGCAATGCCAGAATATGTAGAGACAAATGACGAGGCAGATAAGCTGTGGTTGGGGCGTTCGGGCGGTTACCTTAGGGGCCGCACCTCGCTAAACTCGCCTAGGGCAACCCAGACGTGCCAGAATTACTGAAGTTGTAGAGATACAGTACATATATGTACTGTACTGTATGTCAGCAATCTTGATCTTTTTATCTCAATCTGATACCACATTTCTTTCAGTCTAGTATACATGACTTCCATTATTAATTAGATCTCGCTACATCTGTATCGGGATCTAAACTCGCAACATGACCGACTACGATACATGGCAATCGCCGCTCTCAGGCCGATATGCCAGCAAGGAAATGCTGCAATTATTTTCACCTCGTACTAGGGCTTCCAAATGGCGTGAGCTTTGGGTGTGGTTAGCGGAGGCAGAGAAAGAGTTGGGACTTGATATTTCAGACAAAGCTATTGAGCAGATGAGAGCTAATGTGAGAATGAGTGATCATGATTTTGAAATTGCTGCTGTGGAAGAGAAGCGAAGGTATTTGGATACATTTACAGAAAAAATATCATTTGTTGATTATAGCTGATCCAAATTCGTCGTTCTTCAGAAGGCATGATGTCATGGTTTGTAAACCGTCTCAACTATATGGGCTTTCCTTCTGTGCGTATTCTGAGATGGACTTTAGGCCCATGTACATGCCTTTGGTCAAGCTGCGCCAGATGCGGCAGGAGTAATGTGAGTTTACTGCCAAGAAAAGTACATCAAATTACTAAAGGAATGTCACAGTCATTGGGGTGAGCTTTTCAACGCACTATATCCCATGGCGTTGAACCTGCTAATCCGGTATCTAAACCAGGCGCTACTTCTTGCTACTGCACAGACAATGTAAGCTCTAAATGTGACCACCTCTCTGGCTTTTACTCATAGGGTTTCCAAGGCCGACCTCATCTTTCTAAGAAGTGGCCTTGATATTCTCCTACCAAAGCTCGCAACAGTGATATCGAAGCTGACCGATTTCGCCAAAACTTATTCCTCGATGCCATGTCTAGGCTACACTCATGGGCAGCCAGCTCAGCTCACCACCGTTGGCAAGAGAGCTTGTCTATGGATATCAGACCTTCTGATGGATCTCCGTAACCTTGAGAGAGCTAGGTCGGATATACGATTCCGAGGGGTAAAAGGAACTACTGGAACCCAGGCATCGTTTTTAGCGATCTTCAATGGCGATCATTCGAAGGTAGAAGAGCTCGATGAGCTTGTGACTAAGAAAGCTGGATTCCAATCAGCATATGCCATCTCAAGCCAGACGTATTCGAGAAAGATTGATGTGGATGTTGCAAATGCTCTATCCTCATTCGGCACTACGTGCCAGAGAATTGGGTCCGACATCCGTCATCTAGCGATGATGAAAGAAGTAGAGGAGCCGTTCGAGAAAGATCAAATAGGTAGGAGATCCAGTCATAATCTGTTACACTTGCCCGAACATACTGACATACTGTAACACAGGCTCTTCCGCCATGGCTTACAGTAATTTCCCTTTCCTCTTACCGCTCTTATCGAAGTATTGAGAATCTGATCCAACGAAACTACAGAACGTAACCCCATGCGCTCCGAACGTATCTGCAGTCTCGGCCGCCACCTCGCAAACCTCAACAAGGACGCCGCCGACACCTACGCCGCCCAATGGTTCGAACGCACCCTCGACGACAGCGCCATTCGCCGCATCTTCATCCCAGACACGTACCTCAGCGCCGATTCCCTCCTCATACTTCTGCAAAACGTCTGCTCGGGCCTCGTCGTCTACCCCGCCGTCATCCAGAAACGCATCGACGCCGAACTGCCCTTCATGGCTACGGAGAACATCATCATGAGTTTAGTTCACAAAGGTAAATCGAGACAAGATGCTCATGAGCATATTAGGCAGTTGAGCCACGAATCGGCGAGGCAGGTCAAGGAGAAGGGGAAGGATAACGATTTAATTGACCGGATTAGACAACATAGATTTTTTGGGCCGATTTGGGAAGAGTTGCCGAAATTGATGGATGCGAAGACTTTTGTTGGTAGGGCGCCGCAGCAGGTGGAAAAGTTTACTGGCCCTGGAGGGGAGGTCCAGACGGCGCTCGAGAAATATTCTGATCGCGTCCTGAAGGGACAGACGGTAGAATTAACGGTATAAATGGCTGAAGAAGCTGATGGTAGATGAGGTGGCCCTCATTGAGAACTGTACATAGCTTGAATGATCTGCTGTAAATGGGGGTATCTTCAGATATCGAGATGGAACGATGAAAAGTCTAGATGAAAGAAAAATGGGAATCAAAATCGTGAATCTCCCGACCCACCCGGCCCATCAAGCCCGGCCAACCTCCCTATTAATCACCTCCCAAAGCCTCTTATCCCCGTCCACCCCCCTTTCCATTTTCCTCTCCCCCTCCCCCCGCAACAACTCCTTCCCCACCCCATCCATCCTCCCCATCTCCTCCAGCACCTTCCTCACCCTCTCTGCCCCCTCCCTCCCCGCACTCCCCTCACTCCTACACCGCTCGATCTGCTCCTCCATCATCAAGATCAGCGTCTCCCGCGCCTGATGCGGCCTATATTCATTAATAACAGCATGCGCTTCTTCAAACAAGGCGCGCAGCTCGTCCCATTTGGGGGCGTAGGTGGCCGGGATGGTGGCGAGGCGGTTGACGAGGGAGAGGAAGGTTAGGAGGATTTGACGGGTTAGGTGGAGGAGGCGCGCGGGTGAAGGTGAGGTTGTGCCGGATGGGGGGTTGGGGTTGAGCTGTTGTAATCTGTTAGGTTCGAAGACCGAAGTGGAGGTCTTGAGGTGTTGGGGCTTCAAGCCAGATGAAAAGGAGGGGCAGGGAAGGCTCACATCATGAATATCCCCGAAGGAGCGGTATCTGCCTTCCGGTGGGGGAGGCGGCGGGATGAGGCAGCGGAGCTCGGGCGGGAGAGAGAGAAGGTTCGCAGCCGGTTTATGGGACAATCCTCCGTCGTGTTGCGGAGGATCTGAATCTTCAGGGTTTGAGAGTTCGATGAGTTCATGCAGGCGGTCGAGGTTTTGCGGCGTGAAGGATTTATAGAAGGGTGGTGGGGCGGGGAAGGCAGCGCTGATGGCGCTGGGATTCGGGTTAGCCATTATTGAGAAGTAAGGTAGGTATCACATTTTGCGGATCAAGTTGTTATTGATTCCGGTTGGAAGCTCCAGGTCTGGAGCTTCGGTCGATTGTCGTGCGGATTCCGGGGTAAAACACGCTAGTTCTAGTTAGGGTCAATAGCAGGGTCGTGTGCCTCGTCATCGTGACTGCAGCGTGCCCTTCTCTCCCGCCTATATATATCTTGGAAACGTTCCATTCTAGAGATGACGAGCCAAAGAGACAGGCTGGAAAGTTGACATGGCTCGACTACAGTCTGGCGGGTTTGGGACGAAGGGCGGAAGCACGCAGAGCGGTTTCATGGGCTCAGTATCCAGGTTTTGGCAAGTATGAGAGCTTTAACACACGAGTGTGTCCAACCTCTTACTGAAAGCTATTATAGACATCCTATGTTGCGGACTATGTTGGCTTTGTACTGCTAGGTATAGTCTACATATACGTAGGTCCTCCAAGCCGGAACTAGGACACAGTCCAGCTGCTAAACATGCAATAGATCATCACGATTGTGGAACCGTTTCACCGCATGTTCTCCCTTGATAATATCAACATCCAATATCCACATACCCTGGTGGAACGCGTGCCAGTCAGTATGAAGCCCATCAATCTCCAACGACCGGGCACGAGCTGATACGATTTCTGCTAGGTTGGAATATCGCTTATGCCGCCGTACTACCTTTGGTAGTCTTAACGATCTGGCTTGCGGTATCTCGATCCGACGTACACAAGGGTCATGTCACGATCCTTGGCCTATTCATCAGCATTGCCCTTACGATTGTCCTCACGGATATAGTAAAGAATGCTGTCGGTCGGCCGAGGCCAGACCTCATCGCTCGCTGCAAGCCAATGAAAGATGCTCCGAAAGAAACATTAGTCACTATAGGGGTATGCACCGAAACAAACTACCACACCTTGCACGATGGCTGGAGGAGCTTCCCCAGCGGTCACAGCAGCTTCGCGTTTGGTGGACTGGGATACCTGGCATTGTATGTCGTCGCAACTGTTCCCACTATCTATTATGCTTACGATTTGGTATTTGCAGCTTCCTTGCTGGTCAGATGCATGTCTTCAGACCACGGACAGACCTGGCTAGAGTATTGTTGGCCCTTTCGCCATTGGTTGGTGCGGCATTGATCGCAATATCTAGGTGTGAGGATTACCGGCATGACGTATACGACGTGACGGTTGGATCCATCATCGGTATGTCTCTGGCGTACTTTTCTTACAGGAGATACTACCCTAGCCTGAAATCACCCTTGTGTGATACACCGTTCCCTAGCCGTGCGGAGACGGCTTCAAAGAATGGAACTGGAAGAGTGAGGGATGAGGAAGAATCCATGCAGCGCTCTGATAGCTTCTCTGCCAGCGTCTTGGAAGGCGGAGGTGAGCGTGTTCCGCTGCGGTCAGCAAGTCGAGATCGCGGTAAACTTGTTCGCAGCAACAGTAACGCTGTGGCTTAGTCCAATGTTGTATATATGTATCCTGAATGGTTGAAGCATGTATACTTGACTGCAACAAGAAACCACCACTGTCATACTGACTCTCAGAGGCTAGACATGTTGAATCTAGCGTTGCGGCAGCGGGCCGTCTCACGTGGGATGACGCTGCAAGGCTGCAAAGGGTCCACTGAACCGACAACCCACGGCTGTTACTTTCCCTCGGCTTTTTAAATACTATCTGAATAATCGCGTTCTTACTGCTACTCAAGGTTGCCTGTCATCCTCTCGAATGTTCATCTATGAGTAGATGATGTTCGGATTACTCACACTCTTATAGCAAGAAAGATCGTTCAGACTCTCTTACGGAGCCATGAATCCTCCAGTCCAGCCCTCTCATGATACCACTACAGAAACCAATCCGCTGCTCAGCAATGGAAAAGATTTCTCAGACAGTGGAACGGTTGAGCGCGGTAATAATGAATCTGTAGATGCTGCTGACGACGATGACGAGGTGCCGATAGCAGAAGAACCCAGTACAGCCAAACTGCTTCTAGTGATGTCAAGCATCTGGCTGGGGTGTTTCCTCGCAGCTTTAGATTCCACAATTATTGCCACACTATCCGCCCCTATATCAGCATCCTTCAATTCTCTTTCTTTGCTTTCCTGGCTGGCATCCGCTTATCTGATAGCCAATGCGGCGCTTCAACCCCTTAGCGGACGTCTTACGGATATCTTATCGAGAAGAACAGGTCTCATCTTCTCAAATGTCTTTTTTGCTACTGGTAACCTCATCTGCGGTCTTGCTCAAGAAGAATGGGTCATGATTCTCGGTAGAGTCATTGCAGGTATGGGCGGTGGTGGCCTAACCGCCATCTCCACCTTCGTCGGTTCGGATCTTGTGCCCCTACGCAAAAGAGGTGTCTGGCAAGGTTTTGGCAATATCTGCTATGGTGTAGGTGCCGGCCTGGGCGGAGTCTTCGGTGGCTGGATCAATGACACCTGGGGCTGGAGAATCGCATTCCTGGTACAAGTTCCCTTGACCGTAATCTCCGGCATCGTGGTCTACTTCACCGTCCACATCCCCGTCAAACAAACCGAGGAATGCGCTTGGAAACGTATCGATTTTCTTGGAGCCATTTCCCTCATAACAACTCTGGTGCTTCTCCTTCTCGGTCTAAATTCTGGCGGCAACCTCGTCCCTTGGACACATCCCCTCGTGCTTACCACTCTCCCTCTTAGCGCAATTTCCCTCGCCATATTCATCTACATTGAAAGCTCAATCGCTACCGAACCCGTCATCCCTGTGAAGCTCTTGCTCAATCGCACGGTCCTCTCAGCCTGTCTGACGAATTGGTTCACAACCATGTGCGTCTTCTCCATACTCTTCTACGGGCCCATCTACTTCCAAGTCCAGGGTTTATCAACCACTCAAGCCGGCGCGCGCCTGATACCCCAATCTGTCGGCGTTGGCGTTGGCTCCGTCTTTTCAGGTCTTGTCATGCGCTGGACGGGGCGCTATTATTTCTTAAGCGTAGGAACACAGATTCTCTTTGTCGGTTCGGGGGTCATGATATCGACTTTCACACTCACGACCCCAGATTGGGAGCCCTTCCTTGCTTTCCTTTTAGCGGGCATAGGGTACAGTGGCATGCTGACCATCACCCTACTTGCCCTCATCGCGGCCGTCGACCACAAAGACCATAGCGTTATCACATCCGCATCCTATGCTTTTCGTTCTACCGGCTCCGCAATCGGTATCACCATCGCCAGCACCGTCTTCCAAAACATACTCAAAACGGAACTATGGTCGCAATTGGGAGACCGCAAAGACGCCAAGGAGATAATTGGAAAGCTTAGAGATAGTCTTGATGAGATTCAGCACTTACCGGAGAGTTGGAAGAGAGAAGTTATGCATATTTATATGGATGCACTTAGAGGGGTGTTTTTGACTACGGTGGTGATCGCGGTATTGGGTTTTGCGATGAGCTTGTTGATGCGGGAGCATACTTTGCATACTAATCTGGCAAGGAAATAAGGCGTGATGATAGGAGTTGACGCTGGGATGGGAGAGCCAGCACTTCATAAGGTGGGTTCCGTTGAGGGATTTTTGAGAAGGGGCTTAATCTTTGATCATCATTCTCATTGACCATGGTCATGGGTCTTCAGTAATTCAACGAATTTACTCAAGCTCCGGAGTCGTGTAGGATGCAAAGTTCCCACCATCTCACCCAAAGTCGGAAGAATACGGTATCATAAAAGCACCTCCACTAAAGTTTTTGGCCAAGGCAATGGCTTCAGATCATATCCTATGCTCCCATATACGTGGCACATTCATATAATCCTCCATCCGCTTTGGGGTTTGACTTGCGGTCTAGCGCAGCAAGCTGCTCCCACTGCTTCACATATGCAGGATCCAATCCGCGCTGCAGCACATTGCTGCCAAGACACGGAAAAAACTTCCAAAAGTACAGAACGTGCACAATCCATGGCTTTCCAGAGTGCTTTACCGTTAAACTTGACGGCTTTGATCTCGGAAAACCGATGTCTATATGGCCCCTTTTCAAGAGCTCAGTGGGGTCCTTGATAGTAAGATATCCCAAGAACGTCTCCGAAGCTTGCTGCATCTCCTCCCAATGGTCGTCCTCGGTTGCCGAGTTCTCGGGAATTGCGTCTTCTCATAGTCAGCTAGATGCGCCTGGCTTCAATAACACGGGCTGTTCCGGTGACCTCGAAGAAACATAGATGGATATTACCTGCGTTGTAGTCAATGGCAACGGGACAGTACTTATCGTTGCAACCAAAGTCGAGGCCGTACGCGTATATTGCGAGGCATTCAATCGAGTAATGGCGCAGCAACGAGTATGATTTTCCAGAGAAGTATTATGTCCTGCCTTCCCAGATTGGAAAAATAATGTCGCTTGGGCCAATCAGGACGGTTCATTCATTGCTGTGTCTCATGAACCGCTACTGCTCGGAAGCGGGATCTCGTGTTTAACGTTCTCTACAGATACGCGTATCAAAGAAGCACCTTTTCAGAGCCGTTGTTCTAATGAGACCGGAGCGTTGAATGCAATTCACTTGGCTGAAGATGAGCCTTGTAGACGATGGGATCCACAGCGGTCAATTTAGTGGTTCAGTCGTGAGGTACTACTATAAACCGACAACTTCAAACTCAGCAGGAGGGAAATGGCCAGATGCTTTCACCAGGATACAAGATGTAAGTATCTGCCTTGGTTTCAAGAGTACCAATCGTATAATCTTACTATATTCAACATCTATCTCAAGCTTTCCATCCGTTGCTTTTTCAAAATAGCTGTTTCTTGCTCCCATCTGCTCTCATATTACCCTGTTCACACCCATATCGTAATCTTGAGATGACAGCAACCTATACAATCGTCAGTTCGAAGCATTTACTGAGGCGGAACCGGCGATAACGGCAACCATGAATACTCTCTTGCCCAATTGACAACCATTTCAGACACCTCGTAGGGGATTAAAGATTGGGGGATACTACAATAGACCTCTCAAGGAAGGACTTGATCGGTCATTCACTTTCTCGCGCTTCTGTTTCCTTACTTGAGCGCTTATCTTTTCAAGTCCTTGCATTTATCAAGTTGTCGAAGCCTTGCAGAGTTTGCACGTGAACCTGAGACATTTCCTACATTTCGCCTCCCTTGCTGAATGCTGGTGGCTAGTCATGCAAGGGATGATCCCACATATACAGTTGGTCCCCCCATAACCTCAACGACAAACATCCCCAATCTATCAACATCTGCAAAATCCAAAAATGGTTCAAAACCCCCTCCAAGTCGAGCAATCCATCCAAATGGCCCGTAGCTCTCCCCTATATCGATTTTGGAAAACCCCCACCCGTCAATGGTCAGATGCCCAGGACGAAGCTTTTATACGAGGTACGCAACCCACAATCATAACCTCCATAAACCCAGAACCAACAATCAACCAACCAACCCCCCAGGTTGGCGCGAAGCCTCCTTCCGCGCAATCCCCCGGAACAAGCCAATCCCCGGCAAACCGCACGCCAGAATCCCCCAAATCATCAGAACGAGCGATGGCAGGTTCCTCCAACCCAACGCATATATCGCTGCCTTCGTGACCGAGAGGACGGGGACTAGCAACCAGAATCGGAAGAGCGTCTCGTCCAGGCAGCAAGTGTATCGGTGTCTGGGGGGACCGAGTTGGAAAGAAGGTGAGGTTTTAGGTTTTAGTTTTTCCTTTGGTGAGAGAGGGAGGATGGGAACGGGCTGATTGATGTGGGTAGATGAGTTGGAGGAATTCGAGGAGGCGGAGATGAAGAGGAATATTGGGATGAGGCATGGGGGCCATCGGTTGTAGGGTAGAGTGGTTTGAGCACGAATGGGTTATGGGGTTTTGGTGACTCACTCCTCTCGCCTGCTACTGGCGCATTGGGGTTTAGATCTACCTACCGACGTAGGTTTCTGCGAGCTCGCCCTTATCCGCTGTCCTACGATCCTTTTTTATTTATTCGATACTACCTACCTACCTACAAAGAGCCCACCACTTTCACATAAACCAGGCCAAGGGGTCTGTCTGGTAAACTTACATGACTCGGAAACCGCAAAACTCGGACACCTTTCCCGAGTCAAGAAAAAAAAAATGTTATTTGATTCCATCCATTCCTTTTCTAGACGCATTCAAAAGTCATATAAATGTGGAAGCAGAACTTTTCTTCTCACCACACCAAAAAACTCAATCTCACTTCGCGCAATTTCTCCCTCGTATGGCAAAAGAAGGCCCGACGCGAAGACGTATATGGATTCCGTACCTGACCCGATATCAAACCATGTGGTGCTCTTTTGTCTCTTGCAAGGCAAAGCCAAGCCAAAAAGAATATCCCACATGGAATATATACAATAGCACCACCTCCTCGCCTAATTTTATAAACAATCCCTCCTTTTTTTTTGTGATTGTCTGAGGGAGACTATTTGCCGAATAAGGTAGGCCTGATGATCTTTTTCGGTGTTATGTTGCGACTGTCGGATATCTCCACATGAACTTTATATGAGTCAGTGTTTCGGAGCAGTTATTGTCGTAGGTCTTTGGACCACGCACGGCAGTGACGAAAAATGGTCTGTTGGAAGGTAAAAGCTTCGTATTTGACATGTTTGCTCTATCTCAAAGTAGCTCTGAACATTCTAGAATACACGGACTCAACCTCTAAAGCAATCCACAGTCATTTCCTGTTCAATGACACCAAACCAGCTGCTAAATAAACCACCAATATGAATACCCTCCAATCTTCATCCTTTGGCAACACATGCATCTCGCACATAGCTGGCGAAGGTTCATTCTTCCTATTCTGCCCGATACAGCAGCTCCATCCCCAGATAACCTACGCTTCCGCCTTGCGATTGCGATTTCAGTGTAGTTTCCAAACTGTATTACTCGTTCTGCCATAGGCCAATCGCGCGAAAGGCGCTTTTCAGGTTCTGCGCAGCTGGCTGGAAGATGTGACGGGCCTGGCTGGCGATGGAATGATTAGGAGGAGAATCATCTGGATCGGGGAGGTTGCTATTTACTGGTGTTTGGAGGGGGTATTCGTTTGTTGGGGTGGGTATGATGTATGGAGGGGGGGTTGAAGTATGAAGACTGCTCTCCTTACAGGAGGCTGGTTGGGTAGTTGGAGGAGAACGTGGAAGAGGAGTGGAGGAACGAGGACTGCTCTCATTGCTGGAAATAGATCGTGCAGTTCGAGGAGACCGCGGTGGAAGAGGGTTCAAGTCTCGGAAAGTACTCACACTTCCGAATGTAGACCGTGTGGGAGGAGGAGGTTGAGGAAGAGAACGACGTTCTCTACTATGGCCAGCTCTTGTTGGTGGGTGAGAGCTGAGAAGCTGTGGATTATCCTCGACTCTGGTAATAGAAGTTTTGGGTGAAGAACGAGTCGAGGAAAGTGGATTTGTTGCTTTCTTAGTGATGGCTCTTTCTAGTGGGGTAGGGTTCGAGAGTTGCGAGCTATTCTCAGCTACGGTGATCGAGAATGTAGGCGAAGAACTCGTTGGAAGACGAGTCTTTGTCGATCTTCTGATGATAGCTCTTGCCGAAGGGGTAGGGTTTGGGAGTTGAATACTACCCGCAGCTTCGGTAATTGAGGTTGCAGGTGAAGAACGAGTCGGACGGCGAGTCTGTGTTTGTCTCGGAATGTGGCGTATCTTGTTTTTTAAACACGGAGGGCTGTGTCGACAAGGTTCGGAGGAGCTAAAGCAGCTTCTACGACCGGATAACATTTCCATCTTTGGTGCCAATTACAGCAGGTCCAATTGCCGCAAACTCTGTTGACACGCCACCCTTTTGTGACATATCCTTGTTTCTGCATTTCACTCAACCCATTCTGGACAAGGAGCAATACCATGCCAAAGTTGACGTTCAATACATAGTCAACATCTCCGTCTGTCCAACGAAATTTGTGTCGAATGTTTCCTTCGCTTCCCCAATTTTGATGCGGGCTTGGTGGAGAGGGGTGAAGCCAGCATTCTTCCTCGTCTAAGTCCGTGTGGAACATACTGTACGTCTTTTCAATATACTGCTCCATGGAAAGCACCAATTCCGGAGTCGGATCGTAGACGAAGGCACATTTGCGGTCTTTAGTTGACATCTGTCCATCATTTATTTTATGCTTCAAAGAATTGATTTGATACTTCAATTCTACTATGGTAGGAATTTCATCGCTGAGACAGCCGTCAGCAGTTTCGATGGGAGATCTCGCGGGTTGATGAGAGTTTTCTGACGTGCTCTCTGACATCGATGACACACTCACACTTTTTGACCTTCGTGTGTTCCATCTTGGATTCTCTGAAATTGGGACTTCATCATTGACACAGGCGTCGGCAGGTTCGACGGGAGACATGGTGCGGTTTGGTGGTCGCCCTGATAATTCAGACATGCATTTTGGCATTGGCGATACGCTTTTAAACCTTCGTCATGTCTTTCTTGATACTGGAGTACTGCTGGCGAAAGCCTTGTCGTTTCGCTTAGCAGCAGCTTGGCGTAAATCGTCAACCAGCGATATCGCCATCGTGGACCTCGAAGCATGCTGTAGCATCTGCGGATCTGGTGGTTCGCCTGCGTGTCGTTCCGGGGAAGACCAACAGTAAGTGAACTTCTGGCCATTGTCCGACTCCACTGCCTCCATGAGGTGCGAGCCGTTGAAAGACTTACCCCGAACCCTTTCTTCTAAGAGCTGACGGCAGTCGAGGTTTCCTGGGTTGTAAGGTTGGCTAGACGCACACGGTCCTCGCCGTCACCTTCGGTTAAAATTGGATGATCCTCGTATTTCCCTGAGTAATCAATCACCTTCGGGACGCTGGGCTCGACTTCCATTTCGTCCAGCGGACCTGGAAATGGACTAGGTGCTGGAAGAAGAGCTGAAGTCCTCAACTTCCTGACCTTCGATGGAGGTTCCCTGATAAGAACTTCGTCGTCGCTCTCAGATTTAGATGATATAACTTGTGAAACTAGGTCTTTGCCAATAGTATCTAATTGCGTCATAGATCCATTCCTTCTCTTACGCCTCCTACAAACCACAGGCTCAGAGTCATCTTCGCTGGACACGTGGGAGATACCCAGAGGCCTTTTGGGAGACGCTGAATGCTCTTTGGAATACTTCGACAATGGTGGTCTTCTCGCCCTTTTGGGAGTCTCAATATCTTTCTCCGCAGCGCCGACTCCACGGCACAGGGCACCGTTTTTGCGGGTCCCGCTGCACACGCGAGACGCCACAGGCTCAGAGTCATCTTTGTCGGATATTTTAGAGATGTCTGCGGAATCTCTAGGAGGCGCTGGATGCTTGTCGGGTGGGTCCGTCGTTGATAGCTCGTTCGCTTCCTTACCTTCAATATATCTCTCGGTAGAGCGAACTCCGATAGTCGATCGCCAGCGGACGCCATGCTTGCGGAACCAGGTGGATTCCTTTGGATAAGCGTAGGCTTTGCTGCGCCCTGTTTTCCTGCTCTTCCCCACGCCTGCAGTAGGCATCTCGAAGCTGACAATGTCGAAAGTATTGAAGTTTATATAATTAGATGTTTCAAACCTGTCGCTGTAGAAGACCACAATGTCAATTAGCAAGGCCAAAGTCTTGGCATTGCTGGAAAGATGGCCCCGTACGTTAGAGTAGCTTAAATACAGCTTTGAACGCTTGTGCAACTTAACATGGGAAGTAAGCGGTTCACAGTTGCAAGCTCATCGGTCATATGTTCTCAAGCTGTCTCGAAAGAAATAGACAGCTTATGGCTTGAGGAAAGGGCGGGGAATGATTGTATTCGGTCACTTATCAAGTACTTCATAATATATGAATGGTTCATTCATAGTAAGATAAGTCAGGTCTTGGTTTTCACGGTCCTGTGGACGAAAGGACGGATTCTTGGCTCTTTATGGGATTGCAAAAGAGAAGGGGTGAATCATGACCATAAAGGTGAAAACGGTCCCTGATGATAGTGAACTCCTTGAGAGTGAGTGAAAGTTGTCCCACGAAAACCATACTACCTCATCGGACACCATGGAAACCTTTGCCTCTCCGTCTTGAGGAAAAACGATCAACGAGTATCAATGTTCTTAATCAGTCGAAAGGATTGGAGTAAGCACTAAGATAATGAGATGCATACTGAGTTCCCAATTGATAGGATGTACATGAATTGTTCCAGGCCATGTAGAGCATCTCTCGTATGAAGCAACAGACCTGCGTGGTGACGAAGCCTCCATTCCCAAGTTGCTTTCGTATGGAAGGGAAGAAAAGGAAATCACAAGCGAGCAGCAGCCTCGGCTTGGCATGTATTATTTTTATTACTAGAGGGTCACGTGAGAGTATCTGGGCAAAGTGAATGGGAAGGCGTGGAAGGGTTTTGGTGAGGGATTTATTCGCTGGTAAGGCTGACATAGCCGCCTTGTCACGGGTTGATGGGTGAGCCTACTCGTATCAGGGCGAGTGAGTGTGACGGCAATGGAACTTTCGGTCAACCGGTGATGAGTCGTAGTAGCAAGGTAGAGGAAGGTCGATACAAGTAGAGGCGAATAAGAAGGTCGAGTGGAGGGTAATCCTTGATTGCTGTATGCTTCCTTTGTTCTTCCCCCATTCATGGTGTGTGTGTGTTCTAGCGCATGAAGTCTAACAGAACCCTGGAGCAGGAAATCCCCGAGTTTTGTCGGATCTCGAGTGTCCGGAACACCAAAATAGGCTCTTTCTCGAGGGATTCCATTATCATCCAGAGGTAGGTCTCTCTCTCACCCTGCCTGCTTGCTACTGCCCATGCAGATGGATCCAGGGACGCACTACGAAAAGCACTTTATATCCAAGTCCCAACGCAGAACACTATGATAACACACCACAGTGTCATGCTTGAGACTGGCTTTCAGGTCTTGTGCGATACTTGATCCTTCCATTGATATTGGCACTTTCGATGGTGCAGGTGTGCAGGGCCAAGCCTGCGGCGGACTTACCGTACCCGCAGCTAGGAGGCGCAATCGCATAAAACCCCACCGTCTTCCCACCCGTTCTTCCCTTTCACATATTCTTCATTGTTGCAGAGAAGGGCACGGCAAGCTTCACCGTTGTGGTTGTTGTCTTCGCTGCAACGGCCGGCGCCATTTGGTGCAAGGCTCAGCCGCTCTGCCAGTACCGACTGCTGCCATTGCTGCTGCTGCTGCTGCTTCTTTTGCTTTCCACGAGGCGTTTGGCGGTCAACTTTGGTTTTGTGAACTTCGCAGGCAAGGCGTTCAATGTTCCCAGCATAATACCCGATTCACCATATGTGCTGCTCGAGGATGCCTTGACACAACATTGCATTTGCATCCGTCCCGTGAGATCGAGTTCACCAGCAGCTTTAGCTACCTTTCTTTTTCCACAACCATCTACACCTTATCGTGGAAGAGCCGTCCCGGTCGGTCAGACTCAAGAATCTGCGGCCGGAAGCCAGTCCATTGCACCAGTGATGCTGATTGAAGGCGAGAAGTACGCCTGTGAGGCATGCGTGAGAGGCCACCGTGTCAGTAACTGTCAACATTCTGGTAAGCATTCAAGCTTTGTAGCTGCTTCCACGCAGTCTTTAACAGTAAGCACAGACAGGCCTCTTACACACATCAACAAGAAAGGCCGGCCTGTTTCGCAATGCCCACATTGTAGAGGCTTGCGCAAGGCGCGTGCTTCCCATGTGAAATGCGATTGCGGGGAATACCCCCATTCAAAGGAGGAATGCGCCGACGCTGAGATTCAGCATGGTCTCAACGAGAACATCTTCGAGTTTACGGCCGATCCACATGCACCCGAACTCCACATCTGTTGTTGTAGCCACGGGGCTCGGTGCACATGTGCCAATAAGAAGGAATACTTGGACCCGGTGCCCGAAGCAGACATTCCAGGAGCAGTAGCACCATCGACTCTACCTTCTCGAAAGCCTCGACTTGCAACCGCTCAATCCGATACGTCTTTGACCGTCTTTACTAACGGCCACCACAAGCCGGTACATAAATATAATGATGCGGCCCATAAATGTGGAGCGCCGTATAAGATTCCTATACCCCATAGCATACATGGCAACTCCGACGTTGCAAGACGGTCAGTAGATCATCTACCTCTCACCAATACCTTGGAACAACCCCCGTCTCAGCTTCAAGAATCCATCTCCAGTGCCCAGCAAGAAGTACGATTAGTCAGATCCGAGCATGGATCGCCAGAACAAAGAGCTGCTTCGACCTTCGACGGTTTCAATGGCCATTTACCTTCATTGGCATTGGAGCGTTCTTGTTCTTTCATTGATCCCATCCCAAGTCCACCGAGTGAGGACTATAGCAGTTACCAATCGCCCAGGGGGTTCGAAACATACTTTACGGCTCAAGAAGACCAACCAGCTCTTTCAGCGGGCTTCAACATGCCTGTAGTAGACTGGTCAGCTCTTGACCTTCCCTTGGAGGGTGGCAACTTATCCACTTCGTACAGCCAACCTCCGTCATACGCTAGCTTTGATCACAGTAACGTCGGTCAACCAGGTTTGACCACAGCATCGTCCGATGAGGTTTCGGAGATCGAGGAGTACACACCCTACAATGGACAATCATCTTCCATGATGCGACGGGACCAAAATACATCCAGCTCATCCCAGGTCACAGACCCTAACACCTATCGGCTTAGCTCAACATCCTCGTTTCTCGAATTGCCACAAGCATCTATGCTCTCGTCTAGTAGTCTCAACAGCCTTGACATGGATACCTTCCTTCAGGGCACAACCGCTTCACCTACTGACGTCGAAGGACCAAATGCCAGCACTCTAATGGATCCCGAGCAATTTGTCAAACACGGCATCACCGTGAAAGACGCGCAAAAGCTTGCCCACCCCGGCAATCTTGGTCATACAGGGCCTCCAATCGAGGCTATGGGTGAACTATCCATTCCTACACCGAAAGACGATATGGATCCTCTATGGGCCGCACCATTGAATGATGAGGTGTCTTTCAGTTCGGAAGACGACCCAACCAATGTTTGGGGCAGATAACCCCAGTGGAAAGGCACCTGGCCTTTCGACGACTTCACGATTAACGATTCAATTGGGCGAGCATTGCGCTACTGTAGATAGATTCCTACCGTCGTATAAATCGTGACTTTCAATCTGCTAATTGACGGTAATAACTCCAATATCACGCATAGCTGCTCCATGGAAAAGAAACATCCACCAAGCACCTTTCTTGATTAATACCATCCCTGAGCATCAGATATTAAGGTATCCCGCAAGTCGTCTCAAGTGTAAAACATCTCCCATATCTTACTAATCCACATCGTCCATCACTGCCCATCTCGCTACACCCCCTGCTTCCATGTTTGTTCTTTACATCCTCTTCTTCCCACTCGCAGTCCTTCCCTGCTTCTGTTGATACGCAGAATACCCCACAAATGCCGCTACCAGCAACCCAATGACCACAACGTTTCCTAGAAATAGCTCTCAGCACCTCGTTCATGTTCCACAACACAAACCCCAGAACCGGGACTGTCGAGAAAGGCAAGGAAAAGCTTACTCATAAGAAAACCGGCAAAGTCACCGCCCAAGTTGGCAATGCTGGATATGGAGTCGGTGAAGATGGAGAGCACGGAGGCGAGACTATGGTAGATGGTCATGAAGATGGACTTGAAGATGTCGAGGATGGAGGAGATGAGGGAGCTGAGGGAGTCGATTATGCTGGACATGTTGGCTTGGGGCTTGAAGGTGTGTGGGTTCTGGTGATGCTGATGGGTTGCTTTGTGCGAAGGAGAGGTGCTTGTTGGAAGATGGAGCTTTAATGGGGTGACAGAAACTGGGCGTTCGCAAGCTTGTTTATTTGGTGTTTCAAAGATCAAGGTATGAGAACGCTGGGTATGACGTCAAAAGTGACGTGCAGGGATCAGGGGTCGGACTAGCCATAGTCAGCCCTAAAAGGCGAGCAACGGCGATAAGGTAACTACAATAAAACGCCAACATCTCAAAATTCATGCGACTCCTCTGCCAGAATATAGACTTGGTTAGAGAATCTTCGACAAGATGCAGGGCTTTAGTTTGTACCCTCTCCTTGCCACCTCTCCAATGACTAACATGGCTAGATATGGGACGTTATGTCCCGCCCGAGTACGAGGGCACCACATCCGCCAACAAGCTCGCCGGCAAGTACGATTGCCCCTCCTACCATCCATAGCACGTTCTCACGATAGCGCAGACATGCCCTCGGAAACCGCGCCCGCAAGTCGGGCCAGGGCATCCTCACCGTCCGCTTCGAGATGCCCTTCGCCATCTGGTGCTCCACCTGCCCAAAACCAACCATCATCGGCCAGGGCGTTCGCTTCAACGCCGAGAAGAAGAAGGTCGGGAACTACCACACGACCCCGATCTTCAGCTTTCGCATGAAACACGTCTCATGCGGGGGATGGATTGAGATCCGCACAGATCCAAAGAATACCGCATACGTCGTCACCGAAGGCGCCAAGAAGCGGGATACAGGGGAGGACAAGCATCAGGACGGCGAGATCAGAATCCGGACGGATGAGGAGCGCGAGCGGTTGCAGAACGATGCTTTTGCCGCGCTAGAGGGCCGAGTCGAAGACAAGCGACAGACCCTGACGGACAGATCCCGCATCGAGGAGCTCCAGCGCGCTAAAGAGAAAGACTGGGAAGATCCGTATGCGGCGAGCCGGCGGCTCCGGAGAGCTTTCCGCGCGGACCGCAGGGTTAGGCAGAAGAACGAGGGCTCGACGGAGGCGCTGAAGGATCGCATGAGCTTGGGTATGGATCTCTTGGCGGAAACTGAAGACGACAGGCGCAGGGCGGGTTTCGTAGACTTTGGTGCTATCGATGGAGAGACAGCCATCGCCAAGGCGACATCGAGACCGCTGTTTGCGGGCTCCAACCCGCCTGTTGGAAAGGAGAACGCCGCGAAAGGGCTATCCGATGCGGAGCTTCGGCGGGAGAAGCTCAGGCAGGAACTCAAGCGAAACACCATGGCGGCGATAGATCCCTTCCTGAGTGGCGAAAAGCCGTTTGCGGCGACGGTGGCGGCGAAGAGGAAACGAGACACCGGCGTCGTTGCCATTGAGCAGGACAGCGGAAAGGAAAGTCATGCTGTGGCATTAGTAGATTATGAGTCTGATTAGGCAGATGGGGCGCAGGTGGGAATTGGGGGGGATTAGAAGATTTTGGGGGATTCGTGCATAGCGATGGGCGTTTTTGGAGGAGATTTTTGATTAGGTACTTACCCAGCGAGGATGTTTTGTATTCGCCGCTCGTAAGGGAAAGAGAGAGCACCCTTTCTGCAGTAAAACATGGCGTCGAACCTATGTACATTAGACGTACCTATCTCGTCTAATGACACAAAACCCTGTTCCCCCCCCATAAGCTACGCCAATGTCATCACCATTAAAGACTTTCCGTTCGGTTTTTGCCCAGGCCAACTCCAAAAACTTTCCCTCCTTTCGCACCGACGCTACAACAACAACAACAACAACAACAACAACGACACAGTAGGGGCGGGTAGGGAGGGTGAGGGAAATGGTAGGTTAACTAGATCGATCGGATTGACGACTTGAACAAAAACAGGATATTTCTTCCAACAGAAAGATCGATTTCATTTATTTTTTCCCCAGCCCCAAAAACAACATTTCACTAATACCTCGTTGTAACATCGCTTCCCCCCCCCATCCCATCCCATCTTCCCCCATTCGTAAACCCTCGACTGCGCCGTACCTCTCAGACCTTTATCCTTCCAACCTAATCTCACCAACCGCTCCCTTCCACCTCAATCACCCCACCAAAACCCCCAACATCATACAAGCCACTCCGGATCCGCATCCTCGTCTTCCGGGTCATGTGAGAGCAAAGATCCTGGGTCTGAAGCCGGACTTTTTGCTTCGAGTTCTATATCGTCTTCCTGCGGTGGTGGTGGTGGTGGTGGAGATTGGGTATGGCTAGTGTCGTGGGGGATGGCTTCGTTGTGGGCGGCAGGGAAGGATTCCGCTTGGCGTGCGGCATGTGGATTGAGGTTGTGGGGTTTGGAGTTGGGGATAGTGGTGTTTATTTGGGAGGATTCGTGAAGTTCTTGCAGCATGGTTGCTTCGGCTAGATCGTTGTCCGCGAGGCCGGGATCGTTGAGAGTGGGGGGTGTGGTTTCTGGGTTTCGGAAGATAAGAGGTGGAATGGTTGATTGTGACTCGTTCTCGTCCTGTGGTTGGATCCGAGTCGCGTCTTCCTCGTCTTCGATTAGGAAACCTCCGCCTTCCTCGAAGGGCGAGTTTTGTACTGGGAAACTGGCAACGTTGTCTTTGCTTTCTTCGACTTCCTCTCGCAGGAAACCTCCTTGTCCTGAGATGTCTTTGGAATCATAAGGATCATATAGATCCGCTGGCTTAGTCTCGCGCATTGCCTCTTCCGCATCCTCATCAATATCGTATGCGTAGAAGCCACCACGATCGTCGTCTTCGATGGTGTTTGTAAAGGGGTCTGCAGCAAGTTGGTGCTTTTCTTTAGTATTATCATCTCGGCTTTCGGCTTCGTCATCTTCCATGAAGCCACCACGGTATTCTTCGTTGTCGTCCATGAATCCACCCCCTTCGTCTTCTTCCCGACCAGCAAAATCATGGGCAAACGTTCGTCCAGCAGTCGGCTCCGCAAAGCCTTTTGCATCTCGGTCAGGTAGAAACCCACCTGCTTCTTCATCTTGGACTCCCTCCATGTCAGCCTCCTCCATCCTCTCTCTCAAAGCATCACGCTCTCCTTCAACCTCATACCCCTCAATCCTCTCCCTAATTCTCAGCCCAGTCAACAATCGCCGCCACATCCTCAATGCTTCAGCACTTCTCCTGGCCTCTTCCTCTTTAGCACGCTCGTCTTCAAAAGCTTCGATAACTTCTTCTACTGCCTCGCGGTATTCCGTAGCAACTACAGCGCCCTGAGTAATCGCAGTACCATGTCTGCCTTTGAATGCGAAGCCAGTGACCCCATCAGCAAAATCAATGCCAAGGATCTTGGCTGCTCGTGCGGTTTCTGGGTGGGTTATATGGGCTCCGCCTGCGGGAACCATGCTTGGAACGTAAATGTCGAGGTTTCCGTAGATATTCTTGGGAATGCGGCCGTTGATGACTGGTGGAGCTATGTATACGGTCGTCTGAAATGCAGCATAGAGACTCGTCCCTGCGTTCTCCTCGTCTTCAGAAATTTGCTCTTCGTCAAATGCCGATCCACGTTTCCGACGAGCGGTAACACGTTTGAGCGGCTGTTCTCCGGTCTTGATTTCCCGCCCCATCCGATACCACTTGTCCGCACTTTTCACCTCTTGCACATCACGGCGGCGGTAGATTGGCTCTAGTATCTTGTCTCCACCAGATCTACCAGCTGCAACTTTACCAGCTTCTCGCTTCGGATGGATCACCTCGCTCCTTCTTAGGTGTCTTTCTAGCGCGTAATATGGATGGTCCCTGAAGTCCTGCACGTTCTTGGGCATCCCCTCCTGGGCTTCCTTCTGTACAAGCTGGGCGTCTTCTAATTGGTCACGGTCAAGATCATGATCCCTTCTGTACATCCTCATCACTCTTCGCCACCACTTCTCGCCATCCTTCGTAACATCCACTCTCTCTTTGCGGGTTTTGGCATTGTAGGCTTTTGCATACCGCCGAGTGACATCGCGAGCAGTTCCGTCATCTTCGAATGCAACGACGTAGCTTAGTTGGTTCTTTGGATCACTGGCTGGAGGCTCAAATTTTGAAGGTTTCGCAACCGACTTAGTGACTAGTGGGTCTACAGGTATCCACTTTTGATTTGCCTCGTCAAAGGCTTCGGCCCAATAAAGAGGATACGGTGACTCTCTGATCCGTTTTGTTTTAGGCCCTGTTCAGTTTAGAAGATTGCTCACATATGCAGGGAAGAGGGGAGTGCTGACTCGGTTTTGGAAGTTTAAGTGTAGGTGTACTATTGCTGTTGCTGTTGCTGTTACTGACCGGACGAGGATGACCATGGTTTGGAGACCCAAATCGATTTCGGCCACCAATAGAACCGACTGCTCTCGATGCCGAAACTGGCGCATCGCTCTTATAATCAATTCCACTCTCGTCCCCACTAGTGGCAGTCCGGCTCTCTGGATCCGTGATGGTCATCATTGGCACTGATTTCTGCGTCGTTGTGCCTTTTGCAACGACAACAAAAGGCAAAGGTTGCAGCGAGCACACCAACCGAGCGTCGACACCAGCGGAGCGCAGAAGAGCACAAAAGAGCTGAGCCCCAACATCTCGAGATGCATTAAGACTGCTTGCAGTCTCGCGAAAATCTGATTTCTGTATAGGAAGATCCAGATCTTCGGGTAGACAAGTCTAAGGCCATTTACAATGTCAGCTTTCAAACCAAACTATATATACTGAACTAGAGAATATACCGCTTCATACATTGGCTAAATCCTCCGGACCGTCAGCCCAGTATGATCTGCTCATACCTCTTGCACTAATCTTATATTTCTCATTGAAAACACCAAGAGCCTGCGTGAGGCCATCTACAAAAGATCGTGATCTCTGGAATTGGGATTTCTGACTGTCGGGGTTCAAGTACGATATCGTACGCTTGTCCAAAAGGTTTCTCAGTGTCTTCTATTAAGGTCTTAGCGTGCCGATGTATATATTGTTGGGTATGGCATACATGAGAATCTTCGTCATTGCACCAGTGATTGCGTCGATGGACATGCACAAGCAAGCTTAGCAGATGCATCTTGTGTATTTCAAGTCGAAGCTTTTTATCAGCAGCACTAGCAGGCTTACGCCTCGCCGCGGACCGTCTTCGAGTATCATGATCATCTGCACCAAGTACCAGATTAAGCTCCTGGTCTTCAACAATATCTTGCTCAGAAAGATACTTTTCAGGGCTGTCCTTAAGATCAACCTCCTCCCAATCGATGTCACTATCTGCAGAGCCATCTGATTCTGTGTAAGCTGTCTGTTTTCTCGCGGCCTGAGATTCAAGCCGAGACCGCTCAATATCCGTATGATTTGCATCGGTTGATGCTTGATCGGATAGATAATGTGCCATCTCATCGTAGCTTTGTTTAACCACACGACCTCCAACTCTGCGTCTTTTGACAGGCTGGCCTTCCTCATTGAATTTAGAAGGCGAAGATGAAACAGCATCTGCCAGCATCTCTCGGTAAACATCAGGCATCACAGTTTCGTTGACAGGGTTTCTGGGAGCTCTTGTCACACGCCCCTTCTTACTAGCTCCTGCTCTTGCCATTATGAACTTGTAGGCTCAGAGAATAAGATACATCAGATTAAGCAGAAACAACTTGCGAAAGCACAATTGAACACTGCAGAGTCATCAGCTCATTCGCGAATTCTGAGCTCTGATCCACATAAGCCTTCAAGAAGCAAGTCATTGCTTCTCATTCCAGTGAGCATGACACTTGGAAGATTCAGAAATCAACGAATGGACAAGAGCACCAGAGAGAGGACATGTTCAACTCTGGATAAAGTTAGATCAAGTACATTATATCTAGATTGCCGAGCACATGACGTCGCGTACTCTAGATCATTGATCGCGTCAACACGTAAACTACGTTAGCGTGGATTCCAACTTTCATACGCCTCCGCCCTCACCCTCAACTTAGAATGAGTTTTTGTTCTCACAGTATATCATGTCCTCGCGACCAAGTAGGCGTCGCTCATCTGGTCGGATGTACGAAAATCCGACACCGGCACCTAACCAGCAGTACTTCACACCCAAAACCCGAAGCGTCAGGTCTGGGCCTTCGACGTCGTCCACGACAAGAAAGAGACAGCAGACGATAACACAGATGGACCCTTTTCGTGCGATCTACCACCCACACGAAGGAGATGATCTCGCATATGAAGAAGCCGTTAGCGACGCTCAAGAAGAACTGCCTCCGAAAAAGAAGCGACGGAAGACTATGCCACTTCAACGAGAGGATACCTTGACCCAAAATGGTTATGTATCACGCGGTTTACAGGTACAGGAAGAGCTAGATGGATTGAAAGAGATGGACAACATTCATGTCGGTGCGTCGTCCCGGAGGCACAAGCGGCGACAGACCACGCCTGATGCGCCTACTCGTACTGTGCAAACGAGGAGTGCTGTGAGGCAAGCTGTGCAGAGCAAGACTAAGGGCGAAGAGGACGTGGTGAAGAGTGCCCAGTCGTCGGTAGTCGAGAAGTCCGAGGACAACCAAGCAGACATAGCAGCGGCATTGATGCCACCACCAAAGACCCCGAAGTCATTAAGACGCAAGGAGATACCTTCTTCGCAATCTCCTGCGGACACGCCCCTTTCGAGTCAAAGTCGGAGATCATGCCGTGAGAAGTCCAAGTCGCCTCTCAAGGAAAAGTCTACAAACATTCCGAAAGGTTTTCATTCTCCGAAGAAGAACGTTCGACAAATCCCCAAGCTGGTGGTTGCTGATACAATGGATAGTACAAGTAGCACGGAAGAATCTATATCTACGCAAGCCGAGTTCAAGAATGAACTTAGAACTATATACTCCGGACGTATTGTAACTTCAGCAGTCACCTCAAAAGGCGGCTTTATCGTTAGGGATCATGTCTCAAGTTCCGTCCTACCTGATTCTGTGGACCGGATCGTTCACAGCAGCAGAAAGCAAGCTGAGATTGCCAGGTCCGAGGTTTTCGACTCTGACGGCGGAGACTCCGATGAAAGTCTGGCAGCTAGCGGCTTGGATGTAGGCTTCATACCAAAGCCAGCAGAAGCGACTATGACCCTGGATGATATCGCTGAACCCATTGAGCACCCTGTCAACCAGTTTGGTGATCAAGAAAGTCATGACGACCAAAATAGCTCAGAAGACGCTGCGGTACCGCTGGCTACATATTCGGATGACGCAGCAGAAGTGCCCAAAGAAGACTTCGTTCACCAACCACGAGCTTTAGACGAATCCGGGCCACATGACCATCAATGTATACGCTCTGAATCAGAAGAAGCGTCTGCACAGCTGACCGCCGAATTCATCCGCATTACCCAACCTTCACCTCTTGTGGAAACAGACTCCCAGTGGGAGGCTACCTGGCGCCCTTACTCAGGATCCGAAGATCCTAGAGACTATTATCAGCCCAACAATGAGGACTCATCTAGTCCTGCCTTGAACAGACTTCCTGCGTTGATTGCTACGCCCTTTTCCCGCTCTCAAACGCTCCCAATGAGCTCGCCAATTCGCCTACCCCCTTCCCAAGCCACAACTATCGATATTACCCAACCTTTAACCCAATTACGTTCTTCCTCTGCCAGGCGCCCTTCACACTCTTTACCAACCCTCTCCTCCCCGCCGCCTTTACCTCCTATATTGTCCTCCTCGCCCTTTCGCGCACGTAAAGATGCGGAGGCGTACATGGGCTATGTCGGCGGATGGAACGGAGAGAGGCTTACTGACAGCCAGTTACTACCGGAGAGTTTGATGGATGACAGCATGCCGGGCCCGCCATTGTCACTGTTGATGGAGGAGGGGTGGGAGGGTGAGGATAGCAAGCAAAATTAGGAAGGAGGGATCAATATGTCGGAAGAGAGAGAGTTGTCTAATGAGACGTCAAGTAACAAGTTTGGTCATAGCGTCAGGTCATAAGGAGTATCTGCGGATATCAGAGGTTGATAAGACCAACCCATGTTAAGGCGAGTAGCATAGTTTCATCAGATACCCAGGGTATCAACAGACCCACCATGAAGAAACATATGAGCAATGCCACATAGAGTGTCTCGGGACATGCTTTGACGTATGGAAGTTTCGAAAACCACTAAGTCATTCAATGGTAAACCTACCTTAACGTACGCTACAGTATCGTGGAGTTTGCCCTACAAGAGATATTGTGTCCTCGGTTAAGTCGGAGCGGAATGTTTCCGCAAATCTCTAGAATTTCATGAAGCTTGATCATGGCCAATTGGAAAACCAACCAATATTCGTAATGGCCAAAGAGAAGACGCCCAGATCATGGGCAGAACAGATTGCAGATTTTGACAACCCTGCGCCAAAAGGTACTGTCATGCAGCACCCCAGCAAATAGTACTCACAATCTTCCAGATATTGATCCCGAAGAACATGGGGAACACTTTGGCAATGGCGACGATTCTGATTCCGTGGGTAGTGAAGAAGGAGTGGCAACGGCTCGCGAACACTACATAGACGTTGGGTACGGCTTCAAGAGGTCTAGGTGATTAGGACAAATTTGACCTTTTGATAGAAAGAGCACGCTCCGCAAACCCAAAGGAATCTCGCTGGGACCACAATATACAGGCTCAACTATAAGCCGAGAAGATCTGCTTGCAGAAGGAAGTGATGATGATCCTTTCGGTAGCGGCACCAGCAACCACGAAGAATCAGCTGGGGACATCGATGATACTGATCCAGACGAGGATCTTCAAGTGGAGGAGGTAAACGTTGCCAAGGAGGAGGCCTTTCAGGACGGGGTTAATGGAAACACCAAAAAGTCTGCAAACAGGAGAAGCAAAAAACAAGAGAGGAAACGTCACCAGACGCCTTTGCGAGCGGTGGAGGAAGAGGCAGATGACTCAAGCTCTGGAGCGGATGAGGATATGGAAGCATTGTCGAATGGTATCAATGGCGGGTGTCACGAATCGGATGGCAGGGATGATGAAGATTCGGATGACATTGAAATGGAGGATGAAGACGGTATGTCCGAAGGCGACACCGACGGCAGCAGTATGGAAGGTCGGGGCAAAAGATCCCAGACAGACGACCGCGCCGAGCTCCGTAAAATGATGGCTGAAGAGCAAAAGACAGTCTTATCAACGATTTCTAAAGCCGCAAAAGCAGATATCACCAAAGGCCAAGCCATCAAATATCAACGCTCCACCTTCGATAGTCTTTTAAATACCCGTATACGGCTCCAAAAAGCTCTTGTAGCAACGAATTCGCTCTTTGCTGAAGCACCGTCTGCGGGAAAGAGCGAATCAGATACAGATGCGATCCAAGCCGCCGAACAAGCAGCTCTAAACCTATGGAACACCCTCGACGATCTCCGCCAATCCTTGCAAACGACCGCCACAGAAAAGCGTCCCACCTCCAAGAAACGCTCGTTCTCCGCCACCGTCTCCACTCCCACCTCGACCCTGTCCACCCGTATGCAACAACATGAATCTACGTTCCTTGCCCACCGCCGCACCATTCTCTCCAAATGGTCCTCACGCGTCCATGTCTCCTCCACCCTTCAACCGCGCAATGCCCTCTCCGCAGCTTCTACGCACCAACCGCTCACCAGTGTCCTAGACCAACAACTCTCCGCCCCAAACAACGCTCGCCTTATAGCCCGCACGCGCGTACCAAGGTCTTGTGCGCCGTTGCAGGCTGCGAAGAAAGTACTCGAGGACCGGAATATCTATGATGACGCCGACTTCTACACTCTCCTCCTCCGCGAGCTAGTCGATCAGCGCATGTCATCCACCAATCACAACAACACAAACACCAGTATCAACCCCTCGTCTATCTCCAATGGCACCACCCTGTTACCGCTCAAAGTACCAAAGATACGGAAACAAGTCGACACCAAAGCGTCCAAAGGTAGGAAAATGCGGTATACAGTGCATGAGAAACTGCAGAATTTTATAGCACCAGAGGATAGGGGGAGCTGGGGGGAGAGGCAGGTGGGGGAGTTTTTTGCAAGTTTGTTAGGTGCCAAGGTGGCTTTGGATGAAGAAGATGAGGGCGAGGAGGGTGATGGGGTTGAAGAGGAAGGCTTGAGGTTGTTTCGTGCTTAGGGTGGGGGAAAAGGCAAACAGGCCCTAGAGGATTATAAAGAGTGAGGTTGCTCATCAATGTGGTACGTGTCTCAAGACTCGATCACCTAACATGTGAGAACGCATCGAAGCAATAGCATTCGATCTCAATACCAGTCTTCCCTCCCACTCATCCCATTCTCCTCACCCTCCCCATTCACTTTATCATTCTCGACACCGTTCATAACCCCAATAAACCTACCTCTACTCGTTTGCGTCCATATTCAATCGACTAAATTATGTTCCCTGCTCTCTCCCTTCTCCTAAAAGGTTGTCCTCAAGATATCTCTCACATTCTTTGAAGGCCTAAAGCTTTGCAGACGCCGTCACGTGGTCAACGTACCATGAATTCCAATCTGCATCTCCTGTATTCGTTTTTGAAATCATGCTACTTCCCTAAGGCCATATGAGCACCTCCTCATTTCACTTTGCATAGCAGTGAACACACCTTACAACCAGAATGCATTCCAACACACCATTCTATAAAATCATCAAAGACCTCTGGAAAATCTATCAAGCAAGCAAGCAGCTAACCATTCCAGCGCCAACCTCGCTGCGGCCATCCGTGGGCGCCCCAAAGCTCATCCTCCCGCTCCACCTGCACATCTTGTAGCAGCTACTGCTCACGCGACTGTCAGCAACCAGACAGGGCCCACCCACAAGCTCCTCTGCGAACCCTTTCGCGGCCCCGACCCTACATATAAAATCCTGGCATTCTTCCTTTCCCGTCGATGCACAAGCCCCACAGCTACTATTGACCGAGTGTGAAAGTAAAAAAAGGCGTGGTCTGTGATAGCGCAAAGACTGCTCACGTGCTAGGTCCTTGACGAGCCCCGTTTTCGTAGTGGGCGCCCGCGATCCTGGGGGCAAGATACCGGGGCTTCAGTGCCTGGATCATATATATACAGCCGAGACGCATTTCTGACAGACGGCTCACGGGCGAACAAGAAGAGTGTCGTCGAAATAATCAGGGGCGGCCCTCGTCCATGGGTTCGAGAGGGGGCTGGTAGTGGTATTGCGCAAGTCAGGGGGGCTCGGCGTCGTTCCCGGGTTCTTCGTCGAGGGATGTCACGCTCGCGGACTTTCGCCACGGGGGTAGATTGTTTCATGGGTTACGGCGACGAGGTTGTGCGAGATATGGGGGGACTATAGATCGGTACTGGATTTATAGTCAATGGTGTCGGGGTCAGCTGGAAAGGCGACTAAGAGGTTTTTGGAGCGGAGGTTTTTGGTCGCTTTCCAAGTCCTATGAGATCATCAGGTGTTTGTGGTGTTCAAAGCAACCACCCATCTCGACCTTGATTAGTGTCCTTTTGCTCACACGCAAGTATCCTTCCGATCAGGCGTGTGGGTTCGTCCTGGGGATGGGCGCCTCTGAGACGGAAGGATAGCGTCGGCAGTGTCATCGTCGTGCGCGAGGACGGCAAAGATCTAACCCCGTACCAGGTTGAGGCATTGAGCCACTATTTGCCAGTTCGGGCCATAGCCGATTCATTGAGGATTCGCTCGGTGCTGGGTTGGTAGAAAGGACCAAATGGGACGCCCTGGGGTTCATGACCATATGGAGAAATATCGCGGCTTTTTTTTTTTGAGACGGGCTCAAGGAGCGGAGAGTTTGGTGAAGATCCAATCGTGGGCGGCGGCGAGGGTACCGGATATTTCCTGCAAGAACAATGGCGCACTTGGAGGATTTGATGAATTGCTTCTCCACTCTTCATGCGCAAGCACAGACAGCAATCCTAACAGACATCCTCCCTACTCTCCCTATGCCACTCCCCCCTTAACCAGCCACCATCAAGCACTCCGACCAAACCCATCCTCACAAACCAGTAAAAAACCCCATAAATCCTCCAGGGGGGGGGGGGGGGGGGGGGGGGGGGGGGGGGGGGGCGGGGGGGGGCGGCGCGGGCGCGCGCGGGGCGGGCGGGGCGGGGGGGGGGGGGCGGCACGGGAGA
>JAABUL010001318.1_pt1 | contig 48020 bp, 54 predicted proteins | sample 5559151 | NCBI WGS metagenome assembly JAABUL01 (sample SAMN10711876, study PRJNA513368) | rock metagenome | isolation source: Antarctica rocks | place: Antarctica: Victoria Land, Pudding Butte sud
CCAACCCCCTCCAAACGGCTCCGGCAAAAACTACGAATACTCCGCCAGCAACACCCTCTTCTTCCTCCGCGGCCGCTGCCTCAACACCCGCGCCAAACCCCTCAACGTCGCCACCTTCCTCCTCACAACCCTCCCCGCAGCTCTCTTCTTCGCCTTCTCTGCGCCATACCTCTGGCGCCACGTTTCCCCCGCGATCCCGATCATCTTCGCCTACGTGTTTTACATCACCCTCTCCTCCTTCCTCCACGCCGCGCTCAGCGATCCGGGCATGTTGCCAAGGAACCAACACCCTCACCCCGCGATCCCGGAGGAGGAGCGCGATCCCCTCACCGTGGGGCCGCCGACGACCGAGTGGATTATGGTTAAAACCTTCAAACCTGTCGCCGGCGCCGCAGTCACCAACCTGGAAGCTGGAGCGCCTTCGGCGGCTATGGAGGTCCCGACAAAATACTGCAAACCCTGCTCCATCTGGCGCCCGCCCCGCGCACACCACTGTCGCGTCTGCGACGCTTGCGTCGAAACACAAGACCACCACTGCGTCTGGCTCAACAACTGCGTGGGGCGCAGGAACTACCGGTTTTTCTTCTCCTACATAACCTTCGCCACCCTCCTCGCCTTCCTCCTCATCGCCTTCTCGCTGGTGCACGTGGGCCACTACGCTTCCGACCACTCCATCTCCTTCGGCGCCTCCCTGCGCGGGCGGACGCAGGAACGGGTGGCTTTTGCAATGTTCGTGTTCAGTTTGCTCGCGCTGCCGTATCCGGGGAGTTTGTTCGTGTATCATTTGTTTTTGATCGCGAGGGGGGAGACGACGCGGGAGTATTTGGGGGGGCATAAGTTTCCGAAGAGGGACCGGCATCGGCCGTTTAGTCAGAGGAGTGTGTGGAGGAATTGGGTGAGTGTGCTTGTGCGGCCGCGGCCGGCGAGTTATTTGCAGTTTAAGAAGGCCTATGTGGTTGGGGATACGCGGTTGGGGCATACGGTGCCGAGGAAAGCACGGAATCGGGACCTCAGGAATCGGTATAGCGTGCAAGGCGGTCAGGTTGGCGGAGCGAGCGCAGCAAACGGGGCCAAGAGAACGAACGCGGCGCCGGAGACGAATGGCAAGGGCCAGGAGAACCACGAGATGAAACAACTTCCCGCTTTGCCGCCGCCGAGTTCGCATGGCGGGCAAGGGACGCTGGGGCTGGGGTTGGATCCCGGGTTGGGGTTGATGGGGGCGGTGGATAGGACGCCGAGATGAGGGAGGGGAGCGGACGGAGGCCGAGGGGGGAGATGGAGGGGGTGAGCAGCCCAGCGCGTCGAGCTGAGCAGGTCGAGAGAGAACGCAGCGGGAGAGGTGTTGATAGGATGCCCCTGGCCTGGTCTGCTCTGCATCCCGACGCTCCTTCCAGCGTGCGGGCGTTGTTGCTCTTCCGATGGGCGAAGGCGTTCAGACATTTGGACAAGGGTCGCAGAGACTGGGGCTGTAGACTACTACTGTGGATAGCTGTATAGTTGTGTAGTTGTAGTATGATCTCGAATTGGCCGGCTCGGTATTCGAGAGTAAGTCCTTTCACGGTTTGACATACCTCTCATACCTACCCTCTCCTACAGACTCTTCTCAAATTCTTATCCAAACTTTCTTGCCCCAGGCCTCCCGAACGGTTCAGCGGTGCGTCCCAACGCTTGCGCCCGGTCCCGCCAGCAACAACGATAAGCAACTTCATCCCTCCCGCCTAAGTCAACCAGCTTTCAGACTTTGTCCGATTGTGTCAGGAGTACTGGCGTCCGACTTCCAGGCCCTGATGGACGAGTAGGAGGGACGTCCTGACAACTACGCCCGGCTCCGCCAGCGACGCCCGAGCGTTTTTCTTCTTGGACGCCTACCTACCTTACGGATGTGAACAACTTCTAAACGTTGTCCGAACTTGTTAGGAGTACTAGCGTCCGTCTCCTACGACTGTAGAGGCCTTACTCTATTTATCCTAACAAATTCGCCCGGTTCTGCCAGCGACGCCGAGACATTTACCCTCCGGTTAAAGCGACTATTAAACATTGTCTGATTGTGTTAGGAGTTTTGTCGTCCGACTCCTACGGTTATGGAGGCCTTACTCTCTCTATTCTAACAGGATCGACCGACACCGCCAACGACGCCGAGCGGTTTCGTCCCAAAACGCCTTCCTCGACCCTACGGAGGAAAGCAATACCTAAACGTTGTCCGATGGTGTTAGGAGTACTAGCGTCCAACTCCCACGCCCAGAGAGGCCTTGCTCCCTTCATCCTAACAAATTCGCCCGGTTCCGCTAGCAACGCCGAACCAATCCAAAGTTCTACCCTCCCTCCTCCCTATAGGTATGGATCCCTAAATCTTGTCCGAATATGTTAGGAGTACTAGCGTCCGAGGCCTTGCCCCCTCTATCCTAACAGCTACGCCCGGCTCCGCCAGCAACGCCGAACAAATCCGGAATCCGATCCTCCCTCCCAACTTGCCTCGACGCCCACACCTTGTCCGAACATATTAGGAGCGCTGTCGTCCGTCTCCTACGATTGTAGAGGCCTTGTTCTATCCATCCTAACAAGATCGACCCACACCGCCGGCAACGCCAGCCTTCCACCCCTGCCTGCCTTACCGGTGAACATTAACCAATAATCAGATATTGTCCGAAGACGTTAGGAGCACTGTCGGATGCACCATGCTCATTGGAGAGACGGGTGGCAGGCCTCCCTAACCGGTCCTAACGACTCCGCCAGCAACGCCAGCTATAGACGTTACCTACGGTCAAGTATCAGCGAACGTTCAAACGCTATTAGATCCAGATAGGAACGTTGTCGGCCGTCTTGAGTGACCCCAGGGGTCACATCCTACGCTCTCCTGACCGGTCCTAACAACTCCGCCAGCAACGCCAGCGAGGTACATCCCTAGTCTACCACTCCTGGTCGCTCCTTCCTTTCTCGAGAGTGCCGTAGCGTGGCGGATTGCTTCAGCTTCTTGAGTTGAGACGTCTACTACGTATATCTCGCCGCCATCAGTATTCGTTTGAGCGTGGAGAAAGGGGAGAGAGTGCTCATGGCAGGCTGCCCAGATTGGATGCTCTCATCGCGCGTTGATTACAGCTATACATTACTATACCAATCGCTCTCGCTTTCAATCGTCATCGCATTCCCAAGCGCCATCAACGTCTATGCATCTATATCGCAAGCAAAGCCAACACCGCCGCCACGAACCCAAAGCTTCCCCCAACCGGACCCATCGCTTCAGCCGCGCCAGTCGAAGACGTAGAAGTCGCCGAAGTCTGCGAAGCCGCATTACCATTACCACCTCCAGTCGTCTGTCCACCGGTAGTCGTTTGTTGCCCACCAGTAGTCGTCGTCTCCTTCACCGTACTAGTCGTCTTGCCCGCACCAGTCCCCGTCGGCTTCGTCGTGCCCGCCCCCACAACCCCCGAAGACGACCCCGTCATAGTCCCGTTACCCATCGTACCCCCCGTCGCGGTACTCAAACCCGATGTCCCATTCACCCTCGTACTCGTCACCACCACCCCCGTCGTCCCCGTCAAACTCGCACTCACACTGCTCGCACTCCCCCTCGCATCAGCTATCTTAGACGCAACCAAATAGCACTCCTGACACTGCCCCGCACCGTTATCCAAATACAAATTGAAAAACGTCCCTGACAGACATTTATACCACGTAGCATCGTTGCCAATCATCAAACTCCCGTTCGCGCAGATCGAGAAGCCGGCGGTGTAGATCGCTCCCGCCTGAGGAGGGGCGTCGAATTGGAATTGCGAGTTGGAGGCGACGTAGCCGGTGCGGCCGACGGGGTCGAGGAGGATGCCGTTTTTTAGGGTGATGCCTAGGGGGTCGGTGTTTTCTAGGTCTTGTCGCTGGGGGAGCGAAGCGAAGCGTGTTAGCAGAGCGGAGCTGAGGAGGAGGTTGGTTGGTGGGAGGAAAAGGGAAGGGGGGCCGTACCTTGCCTAAGCTGCGCTTGCTCGCGCTGTCTACTGGTGCGATCTGGAAAACGCCGTTGTAGTTTTCGGAGCACTCTGCTGGAGGCGTGCCGGAGGGTGCGATGGCGGAGGTGACGCCTTGGGGGAGTGGGTCGGCGAGCGCGAGAGCCGCGAGGGCGAAGGTGGTGAAGGTGGTGCGCATTGTGGGCGTTGGTTCTGTCGCGCTCGTTCGTATGATGTTTATGCGATCGCAGATACCAATGCAATAAAGTCGAGTCGTGTAAATCTATAAATCCCAAAGCAAGGTATGCCGCTAAACCAAGGGATGGCTGGATCTCGCTATGCTCGTGGTATGTACAATGCAAAATCGCAAGATGCGTGCCAAAGTGGCAGGCGAAAGCGAAAGTGATGTGAAGTCGAAGTAGAAAGCAGGGAAGAAGCTTGGAAGCTCATTTAAGGCTATCAACGCTATTGACGGGTGGGCACAATCCCTGTATACAGACGGGTAGCTGCCCCGTGCTGCCAAACGAGGATGGTGGCGTTGCAGGTCTACACATCTGGTAAGGCACGTGTTTGGTTACACTATCGATGTTCAGGTTCTACAGTCCGGTTTGCAAATTTTGGATGCTCGATCATTAGGAATTCAGCAAAGGAGAGTCAGGACCGTGAAAGTGAATCGAAATTTTTTCTAGTCGAGGACGACTGACAAGCACTCGCAATACCAACACCATCGCCGGAAGAACTACTTCGATACAAGAAAGCGATCCCAGCTCCTCTTTCATCTTCTCACACGATGTGCTCTCGCAGCCATCTCGCCCCAATACCGAGCATACTTGCGAAGTTGGCAGATCTGGTTTATCGTCAGTACGAGCATCAGTGCCGGAAGGAGAAGGCATGTCTTACGTAGACGCTGGAGCTGCGGTCGGTGGCAGCTGGTCAGAAGCTAATGTCACCGTGGTAGTGCCTGCGTACACGGTGCTGGTCGAGTGAATGGTTGTCGTGCTCGTGGACTCGTCGCTTGTTGGCCTAATTCCGTCAGTCAGACTCTCTGACCATGAGGTTCATTCCAGGCTACTTACATGGCAGTCGACGAAGGATGCTGCACAGTCATCGTCTCATACACCGTCGGCCCCGTACTCGTGCTCGGCGCTCTCGGCGTCGCCTGGGTCGTCGTCCACTCCGTCACATACGTCACAGGCATGTCCGTCGACATACTGAACGTCGTCAGCATCTCGGTGACATTGGCGACGAAAGTTTCCACGATGATCTGGGATCGGCCATGGATGGTGGTTGAGATGTTGACATTTGTGACGGTCGTCATGGACTTGGTGACCAGGCTAGTGGTCCAGTATTCATACTCGCGAATGCACTCGGTGGTGTCGTTCTGTGCGAACGTGCGGCAGACTTTGAGATCGACCTCGCTGGGAGCGGTGCCGCCGGTCAGTTGATCCCACGGGGCTAGGTAGTATGTCGTCAATAGCTCGATGGATGGTCCTGGTGTGATCACGGAGGATGCACTTGCAGTTTCCGTGGTAGCTCTCCGCATGAGTTCGGTGCCATTAGTCAAGGTGCCGTTAGATCCGGGAGCAATGAGTGCAGTGCTGTTGTTGATAGGTACAATCCCGACAGTGCTATTGATGGTAGCAGGAAGGATACTGGCAGAGACCATCGCTGTTGGTGTCGGTGTTGGCGTCACGAGGTAGTATCCATACTCCGTCGAGAAGGTGAGATCTTGAGCACAGTTGGTGACGGTATACTTCTTGGCCAGTGCAGTCAGGGTGGTCGCGCAGACCATGGTGATGGTCGGGCTGTAGATTGTGGTGCATGTACCATTGCCGGGCCACGTTGAGATAGAGCAGTTGTGGTAGCCCGACGCGGATATTCCGGTTGGTACTGGCTGTCTCGTGATAGGAAAGAACTCCAATGGCGGGAGCTCGCAGAGCGTGAATTCCGGAACGAAAGACCCTACGATCTGACTCTGCTTCGTGACTGCCACTGGCTTCGCTCCTGGCGAAGGGGTGATGTAAGTCAACACAACAGGCTTAGACGTTGGTGGGATGGATTGCTTCGTCGGCCGAGGGGTGTGTACTGGGTACAACTGTCGTTTGCCGACCTCGATGGCCTCATGCTTGTGTTGGTGAACCTGATGGATCGGAGCATGGCGTGCTGAAGCTGTGAAAACGAGCGATGCAATCAAAGGACTTCGTACAAAGTGGATAGGTCCCATGTTCGCGAATGTGTTCAGTCCTGCAACACTATGCTTCCTGTCGCTTCGGAGTCCGGAATACTACAGCTCTTGAAGTGTATCTCATCGCGTGAAAAGCGAGTGGCTATACTGCTTGGCCCATTCCTCCTTTGCATGAGGGAAAACAAATACGTGGCTGACGTCGTGGGATTTGAAGAATGTAGCAGCTTTGGCCTTGCATTGCCTTGCATGATTTCCAGAATTTCGAAACTCCACCAAGAGACCTCCATGTTCCGGTCAGCCATCTTGCTTGTGAACATATTCAGTGGCGGCGGAATTATGTCTGTACTTTAACGAGATCTGCACAGGATCAGTCGTCGCTTGAGCTGCTGCCATCCTCATTCGAAATGCCGTTCAAGCTTGGATGTCCGCGGGCGCGCTTTTGCTGCCGTTCCAGAAGTATTCTCTTCTCGGCGTTGATACGTCCCATCTTGTCGAGACTCGCGGCCTGGAGCCTGCGTAGCGCTTCGAGCTCAGCTTTCAAAGCGGCATTCTGCGCCTCAAGTGAGAGTTCCCGGGGTATATCAGGCTGGTCATCAAGCGCCATGAAGTCATCCGTTTCTTCTTGCATAGTGCCACCGTTCGATTGAGGTGCCTGCCGGAAGGACTGCAATTCCTGCAAGCCTTTATCGAGCAGCGATGGCGGAAATGATGAGGCGGTAAGCGCAACTTCGAACGGAGAACAATGGTCCTCGGAATAATTCTCGCTCAGCCCCACCGTCTGCACATAATTACCAGGTACAACTCCAGAGGCACTGTCGAATGCACCGTACTTTGGCTTTATGACTGCAGAGATGCGCAGCCTCGTCTCTCTCTCTGTTGAATCGGCGAAACCAAGCACAGGCAAGAACGTTAAGCAGTTCACCGGACCAGGCAATGGTTGCGGCAGAACGTTGGTCGCATATCCACCTTTGGCGATGTCCCAGGCCAGTATGCCTCCTGACTCATGGCCCGAGAGGAGGGTGCAGCTGTCGAAGGAGAGGCAGATGCTGAGTGCTCTGCCAACCGCACTATCGTGGCTTTGCCATCGAGACGAAGAAGGGGGTTGTATTGGCGCCGAGGTAGCGGTAGTATTCGCCTGATATAAGTCCAGTTGCTGCACGCTACCATCTTCACACCCAACGTAGACAGCTCGATCCGCAGCATCCAAGGTCAAGCATGTGGGTACTTCGGGCAGTAGGAAAGTCCTCAGCACATTGCCACTGTGGTAGTCCCAAATGAAGCAAGTCTTATCCTTGGACGCTGAGACTGCAAAATTGCTGAAACCTGATCCATGACCGACTTCGAGATCGCTGATGCCTGCTCGATGGGATGAAAATGTCTTGATCGGTGACGCAGCTTCTATACCAGAGCTTGAGAACGACAGCAGCGAGGGCAAAGACCAGAGATGAACGGTAGAGTCTTCCGAGGCGGAGAGAATGAAGTTGCCTGTTGGGTCAAGCAAAACTCTGGTCACGGCCTGCAGATGCGCTTGATTTGTAGACAGTTGTCGTCCACTAGTCATCTCCCAGAGGAACAGCCGGCCTTCAGCAGTGCCGAGGATCAGGATGGTCTCCTCACATGCCAGAGCAAGGCAGGTGATGCGCTCCGTGAAGGGGACAGTAGCTTCTTGGTTTCCTTGCGCTCTCGAGTAGACATGGACAACAGCCTTGCCCGACTGAGCCGCGAAGATATGCGACTCCGTCACAGCAAGGCAGTGAGGTGGCGTGGCACTTTTCTTGAAGACGGTCTTCTGGGCCTGCAGTGGTTGAAATTCGTGGACGAAAATGGCGGCGTCTTTGGCGACATTCGTGCTGAGTGCCTTCGAGGGCACGCCGATCGAGGCGATGAACTGCTCTGTGAGCATGGCGGTCGTTACGTTAGTCCTACGACGGCGAACACATATATTGAGTTCACATCAAAAGAATTGGAAGAATCGACATGAGATTTGGGCTTAGTCAGCGACTTTTTCACTTCGCTTCAATGTGCGGCTGAAGTCCTGGACACTCTATGAACACAACCGCACCACTCTATAGCAGTTTCAAGCTAGATGTCTAAACCATGCTAGAACTACTCCCTCCCACTTGCCACACTTCTCGCATCGACCGGCGCCGCGGTCTCCACATAGCCTCCCGTCCCGATACCAGTCCCAAATGCTCTTGAAACACTCCGTGGTCCCCAAGCCCACCCCTGACCGCGGCGGATAGGTAGGTGGTACCATCTGAATGCCACCCAAGCACTGACAATGCCGATGACGGAGCCACTAATTACATCGAAGCCGAAGTGCCAGTACTCGGTGTAGCGGGTGGACGAGATGTAGGTCGCGACGCCCAGGGGAATCAAGACCATCAACAGACCATACACAGGTGGTGCAGCGGCTTGGTTGTATATATCCCATGTCTGCGTCGGAGGTTCGCGGGGAGCAGGTGGATCCGGTGATTTGCTCTGTGATGAATGCTGGCGTCCTCTTGTGTCATGAAGTGGGAGCATCTCCGTGTCGCGAGGCGGAGGCGGTGGAGTCTGGCCGGCGCTTTTTGGAATCAGCGGTAAGTAAGGCAGTGCAATGGCTAACTTTGCACATAGGAAGAGGGCGAGATATAGCATGCCACTCCACGAGAAGGAGCAGTGGCCACTGGGGAACGACCGGAATCCGTCTTCCAGCCCTGCCTTTGCGGGGTGAGAGCAAATTGATGTATCGACCAACGTCCATCGTGCGCTTATATCCTGGCCGTATCCACCGACAATGCTTGCGCCAACCGTCTGCAAATCTGGATCACACAAAGCCAGGAAGTGAGGGCGTGGTTTGGCGAATATGGTCTTCAGACCTTGTGTGACGAAGAACGATACGGCAACCGCCATTGCAAGGCCAGCTAGACCCACGTGGAGCTCCCATAGCTTCATTCGTATCAGCTGAGAGCGGTTGAGAGTGCGACGGATGCTCCGCGCTGGAAGGAGGAATGCCGTGGTCAAGAGGATGATGATGGCGGGTGCAAGGAGAGCAACCAGGCCAAGAGTGGTCACACTGATCGATTCCGAGACGAGTGGATACGCAATCGTGAGGTCGAGCAGCGAGAATGGCCTGGGATGTGCTTTGACGAATGAGAGTGCTCCGCCAACTGCTACAAAACAGCTAAACGGCATTGTCAGCGTGCTGGCGGACTATAGCTCGCCTGGGCCAACAACTTACATGATGACAATCCAGTCCAGCACGTAGGAGGCGACCAGTCGCTTGGAGACGAGCATGTTTCCGCGGTGAAGTTTGGTGTATTGCTCAGGGAATGGGTTGGGGACGTGGAAGGGCATCCCAGTGTCAGATGGGCGTAGGACCAAGGTGTTGTATTTGAAGAGGTGTAGCAGACGACAGATGTTGGAGCTCTCAGATGTGGAGATGACGCAGGGTACGTCCGTCGGAATGTGAGGGGTTGTGCGTTGTGAATAGGAAATAGGGAGCAATGAGGTCAAGTAGATCTTGTAGCAAGCTAATCGACTACGCGTGTCCGCGTGGAAGGTGTGTGGCGTAGAACATCACTGCTTGCTCTTGGTTGGCTGCGTTGAGCAATGGTCGTGTGACCCCCCTGTCGATGGTGGTGTTTTGTGGTACACGTACCTGACCGACGTTGCAAACACCTGCGACACAACAGCAAACGACGATTAGCAATTGAAATGTCTTGGATATCACAGGAGAGCCATGCATGGCTAGGACCTCTTCTACGACTTGTTCTGCGCAATATTCCTTCAGATTTAGATCGCACATGATCAAGACCAAGCCAAGAGGTAGAATACGCAAGCGTCCTAAGCCACGGAAGCATTGAGACAAGTGCCACCCAAGCGTCTTGGAGCGGTCCAATGAGCTTACGTGGCCGTGATATAGAGTTTGTGTCATCGGGAAAGCAAGATTTCCCTGCTGTCATCCATCTGGTCCATCTCATCACTTACTTCCAACGACACCTTCCTAATGCGGTACGGTAAGCAGATCAGCATTTCAGCCACTCTTCTCTCTTCTCTCTTGAGAGGCTTGACACCCTCAAAACCTCAGTGATAAGGCTTTGTATTCCTCCCAGCTGCTGGCTTATCCACGAAAATGCGACCTCATTGACCTGCGGAGGTGTTTCTGGCTTATGTACGAAGACCCTCCTAAGAGTAAGGTTTCAGACGTATAAGCCAGAAGCCAGCTTTTGTTCATTTTATGCTAGGAAACAACCCCCACGGATAAGTCAGCTTCTCGACGAACACCGTGCGACCTTCCAGAAAGGAAAGTTGAGATCGAATAAGCCAGGCGATCGAATAAGCCAGGCGAATGAGCCAGGCGAATAATCCAAAGCCTAACAATCTTTCAGCTTCATCTTCTGTTTTCCGAGCATAAGGTAGGTACATGTACTTTACTTGAGGAGAAATTTGTCCGTCACAGATCTCTCTTTAGCCGGATGGATTTGCTACTGCCGAACTTTAGATATACTCGACTGCCAGGTACCCCTCTTGCCATCCGTGCTTCTGGGGTGAAGGTGAGGCTCTTCAGAAGAGCAGACGTACTCAGGTATGTTCTCAAGCACCGATGGTGCGTATCTGCCACAGCAGCTTGAGGTCCCTACTCTCTTCTATTCCGCTTCCTCGGGATCATCTTCATCGTTGGGATGTACAGCCTCCGCCTTCTTTCTTTCGTTTGCCTTCTCGCACAGTGCTTTGCGTTCCCATCACTATGGAACGAGCGTTCAGAACCCACAAGCGTCGGCTCCATGGTGCCTAATCCAGCAAACGGCCACTGGGTTGACACCTGGACGGCGATGCCACAATTGACTGAATTCATCAACCTTCCACAGCCTCCTTTCGACCAGACCGGATTGACTTTCCCCAACTCGACCATACGGCAGACACTTCGGACAACAATTGCTGCAGACCAGATCCGCATCCGCCTGAGCAACACCTTTGGGTTGAACGACTTGCCCATCACTCGAGCCACAATCGCTCTTCCTCGCGCGGAGAAAGGCCAGAACATTACTGGCTCAAGTGGTATCAAAGCCGAGACTCTTCAAACTTTGACCTTCAGCGGCAACTCCAGCATCACCATTCCCAATGGAGCGCTGGCTGTCTCGGGTCCCATCGACTTCCCACTCAAGCCTGGACAAGTCATCTCGATCTCCCTCTACCTGCAGAATGGGCAATCAAGCCAGTACATAACTTCGCACCAAGATCTCGGGTCAACATCTGGTTCAGCTTTGGCGACTACACCTCTTCTCCGAACATGACTGACCCGAGCACGAACACAACTCAGCACTGGTATTTTCTCTCTGCTGTCGAAGCCCGGGTACCACCAAAATACAGCGCCTTCGCCATCCTCGGCGATAGTATCACGGACGGGAGAGGCAGCTACGTGAACACCAACATGCAGTGGCCAAACTTGCTGTTCAACCGCTTGCGGTCCTCTTCGGCTTCTGATCAAGGGTCGAACAATATCGCCGTCCTCAATCAAGCTGCTGGCGGTGACCGTGTACTCTACGATGGCAACGGTCCCAATACTGTTTCGCGTGTAGACCGCGACGTTCTGGCGTAAAGCGGAGTCAAATATGCAATGATCTTCGAAGGCGTGAACGATATAGGTACTGCAGACACCACTGTGGCCAACCAGACCACGACCGGCGACCGTTTGATCCAGGCCTATAAGCAGATGATTACTCGGGTCCACGCATTCGGTATTCCCATGTTCGGAGCCACGATCACACCGTTCGGATGCTACAACAGCACGCTGCAGTCGTATTCTGTGCCTATTAGGGAGGAGACACGGTTACGAGTGAACGACTGGATCAGGATGAGTGGATGGTTCGATGCTGTGGTCGATTTCGATGCCGTGCTGCGCGATCCGAAGAATCATACGCAGTTGGCACCGTACTATGACTCTGGGGACTGCTTGCATCCGAACCCGGCAGGATATCGCGAGATGGCTGACAAGTTCCCGTTGGGTGTGTTTAGCGAATTTCGCAATGGAGTGAGTGGCTTCATGTAGTGCAAACACAATTTCAATTCTTCGTAACACATTATACTCGTTCGAATCCCATAACATCTTTCCACCCTCCATGGGTCACTCCTGCACGCTCTCCAGCGGCATAACATTCGGCAGCGGGCCCATAGGCACAATTCCAATTCTGCTTGCCAGTGCATATCCACCCTTGATCTGTACGATACTCGTTAGCTTTCTCACGACTTGACAGCTCCAAAACAGTCTCTGGACCGCACACTTACATCTCTGAAATGCGTCGTACTCCTGAACGCTCCCCTCGATTCCTCTGGCACACCGTCCCAATATAAGTTCAGTAGCCACTTGTGCAGGTTTGGGTAGTCGTGCCGGATCATCTTGAGGTTGCAGCGGAAAAGAGTGTGGTAGCCGACATCGAAGCGGATGATGGTTGTATAGAGGCGGATATCTGCTTCCGAGAGTTGGGCTCCGAAGATGAACTGGTGTGCTTGTTTAGTGACGTGTCTGTGGTTGGAACCAAGAGCGTGTCTTACTGGTCCTTCGCCTTCACCAAGAACTCTCTCCATCCGATCAAGGTTCTCGAAGAGGATTTTGACGTTTTCGTCGTACGCAGATTGGGATGCTGCAAAACCCGTCTAGTAAAGTGTCAGTGTTCGCAGCTTAATTGTTGTTAAATGCTTGCTTACCTTGTAAACACCATTATTGATGGTATTGTAGACCCATTCATTCTGCTCTTCGATCTGCTGTCTCAACTTCGAAGGCAGCAGTCCACCGTTTGGCTTGTTCGACTCCCGTAGCTTCTCTGGCAGGAATTCATCGAACTCTGTGTAGAGCATGCGGATGATCTCGGAACTCTCGTTGCTAACAATAGTCTCCTTCTGCTTGTCCCAAAGGACCGGCACGGTATACCTGCCTGCGTAGTTCGGGTCGGCCTTCATGTAGAGTTCCTTATGCTTGGTGAAGCTGGTACAACTGTTCAGCAGGCGAATCTCCATGGCATCGTATGCTATTCGACACTCACCCATACAGAGGATCCTTGGGATCCGTCCCAGACCTCTCAGGGTTATACACCCACCCTTCAGGCCCCATGACATAGTCCATGACCACCATCTGGATGACATCCTCTAGGCCTTTCAGGCTCCGAACCAGATTTGCTCTGTGAGCCCACGGACATCCAAGGTTGAGGTAGAGCACATATCGATCCTTCGCAGGAGGAAATTCTGCCCCTTCCTCCCGTGAAATCCAGTTCCGGAAGGCTGCATCCGGTCGTCTGAACTTGCCTGAGCTGTCCTTGATGTCGCTGTAGTCGCGGTGATCGTGATCTGTTGAGCCCATGGCTGCGCTGTTCTCCTGCAGCGACTATGTTCAGATACTTTAAGACTTTCAAGGAACTGGACTCAGCTGGCTATGTGTTGCTTGGTTTGAAGTTTCCTTGATACGAATGCTTCTAGTAGTGCTGCTGCTGATCAGTCCCTGGTAACTTTAGAGCGGCGTGGCTTTCTGGAATGTCAAGATGAGGCTTCTGGCCACGTCTAATGACGAATATGTATTCCTACCTCCCAGCTGATGGTGACCGAGTCAGTATGTCTGCTGCTTACTACGTTTTCCTCGCACGTCGTTGCATCAGCGATCGCGGGATCCTTGCGGAATGAAACCGACGCCACTTCTTGGTCAGCTGCAGCTTGTACTCCGTACTACAATAACGACAACACCAATGCCTAAACATGGCTATATCGCCAGGTCTGCGGGAGATAGGTATCATGTACGCAGAATGAGTTCTCTGGGAGTGTGATCAAGCGAACACAACCAGGCTGATGACGATAGTTGGCGTTCCTGTTCCGAATCCAGGCCGGAGATATTGGCACAAACGCCGGGCGCAGCCTCCTGCTTCGCCATTACTTTACCAACGAGGTTGTACACACAGTCGTTCCATCGTATATAGCGTAGAAGTCAGGTGCGATCGCGCTCGGAGTAAAACTGCTATATATGGACTGCATGTGATCGTCGCGTTTTGGCACGTTTCTCGATTTCGGACCTGCCAAAACTGAAATCTTACCCATCATGGCCACTGTCAATGATGCCCTCAAGTTCGTACAAGACCCTCACACACCAAAGGTCGGCTTGTCGTTCAACGGCAAAGTGGTTGGCAACGGCGAGCATATCCCTAAAGCTGGTAAGCATGACACCAAGGTATTGCCCTCTCAGACTCACATCTGGCTACAGAAACACACGTCACACCCACCTTGACCCTACCAACACCATCGGGAGTCTACATCGTAGTCTGCATCGACCTCGACGCGCCATTTCCCAGCTTCTCCTTCCTCGGGCCCATACTTCACTGGTTTCAGTCAGGACTTCGTGCCTCTGCTTCGTCGACCCCGAGCACGAGCGGCGACAGCATCGGAACGCAGTTGACCGCACTTGGAATACCTCATATAGTGGACTATGCGGGTGCAGGTCCGCCTCCAGGCTCAGGGCCGCATCGATACATCTTTCTGCTCTATCAACAGTCGGGAGACTTCGATGCAAGCAAGCATGCTGTCGTGAAAGAAGGACAAAAAGTCGGCATCTCAAAGCGAATCAAGTACGACTTCGCTGCGTTGGTAAGGGATGCGAAGCTCGGAGAGCCGGTGGCGGGCAACTGGTTTATTAGCAATTGAACAATGAATGCAAGTGAGTGCCGCGAGAGAACCACGCGAGTGGAGAGGTGTGTACGAAGAATATGTGAATAGCAAGGCCACATAATAGATGGGAGCGTCGAATGATGCGACCTACCGTTGGGGCTTCTGCCAATCATGCTCCAGGCTCGTGTGAGAGTATGCGTCTACCCTCACCCAAGTTTACGAAGGCATGGCAGTTCATTACATCTCAAGTCTCAGGAGATCGGCCTCTCGTCGTTGACGATGCTTCCGAGGAGACAGATGCAACTCCAAGCGACGACCTTCCGTCGGTCGCGTATCGTAGAGGCTGTGCCGCGAATATGCCGATACTGCACGGATCGGTCCACTGTCAGTGACGTGGCACTGCCTTGCCGTCCGTCCCGGTCGAGGTTGGGCGTCACTCGCAGGTCGGAGCAAATGCAATCGGCAAAGCACTCGGCGATGTTGGCCTCCAGATGATTCCAAGGCACAGCTGGCATTTAGCCGGTCAATTTCTTAGCGGACCGGAGACATGCGGTGATTGAAGGTCTTATCACACGCCGGCGGCGGAGCTCGTGCCAATATGGGCATAGTCATGACGGCCATGTTGGTTCCCACGGCTGCTCCCTTCACAAGTGCTTACGGTGTTGCAAACCTCACGCCTTCGTAGTCGTTCATGACTCATGAGCACGTTGCGGAGAGCAGTCGCGCCCCTCCATGCAGGGTGAAGGGTGGACCGTGTTCCTAGTTGATTGAAAGCACAAGCGTTCATCTAAAGATCCTTGTCCGCGATCTTCACTCGCGTGAGTGCACTTTTTCGCCATCTTCCAGGCTTTGAACATCGTAAACGGCAGGAGCAGGATTTTCCAAGTGTACGGGAACGCAGGACTTGGTGATGCGTGGCCACAGTATCGCCCGAGTAGCTGATGCCTGAATGATAGTCGAATCGTCACTACAAGGGCCCCTCGGTCTCCTTCTTGACGCGTGTGCTCATCACAAGCCAACGTGCATGTCACGCCGCCACCGTTATTTCTCCGCAGAGTTAGGCAAGCCACGGCGTGGTGGGAGCCGTTGCTGCCCGTTGAAAGGAGAAGAACTTGAAGAAATGCAGGTACCGACAAGCATCCGATTGGCAGGGCTCGTACCGTACCCACTTCCGTACCTGCCTATCTGGAAAGCTTGTTTGCAGCCCAAGCACTTCATCCCTTCATCCAGGTTCATCGCGATCTCGCGTCTCGCTTGGAAGAACATGCGTCTCTGTAATTCTTCTACGACGCCTTCTAGATGACTGGACTGCCGTCGAGGCTGGCCAACCCCATATATGTCGTGCAATCTATTGACGGAGATCCTCCTTCTCCGCGTTCAAGGTAGGGCCGCCCATCGCTCTTTCCTCGCCCACCGACCTGGATTGACCGACCTTTCCTGTGACACTTGCGCTTTGTTCCTTCGTACTTTCAACACTGCCCCAAGCAACCTTCTCTTGACTTGACCTCCATTCTCTTCGTCACTTTAACCAGATCTCTAATCATCACACGCTCTCTCTACGTCCGTCAACGACAAGACCCAACTCGCCGCTATCCGCGATTTCACGAGGTGCCCCGCCATCCACGAGGTGCCACGGTCTTCAGGAGACCTCACTTCATTCGCAATCACAGGATTTCTCGTGCGACGGGTCATTGATATCAAAACAGCAGTCGATAGCCAGCCAGCTCACTACCGCACTCAACATTCCTTACAGACGTCAAAGCTCTATTCACTCTGTGCCACAGCCAACATCTCCAGCACCGGCACTGCTCCGCTGCCGCCGTCGACCTGACCGAATGCCCACTTGACTGGTTCAGACAACGATTCCGCTCTACGCATGCTCGGCAGCAAAGCGATCTAGGCTTCCGCTGTGAGCAAGCCAGAAACAGCAGCAATCATGCCATCACCACCGTACTCGCCACGCGTTATGGTCGATGGCAACTCGTACTTCCCGTCACCGTACAGCTTGGATCCACTCCCTGCCGACCTGCAGTCTGGCTTGATTCCTGTCGGCGTCCTTGCACTGCTATCGGTGGTGTCGACATTAATCCTAATCTCGTTCATCTGCATCCGCCTGGCAACATGGAAGCTCCACTACCGGACATTTATCGGCTACAATCAGTATGTCATCCTGGTGCTGAACCTCTTGATCGCGGATCTGCAGCAAAGTTCCGCCTTCCTCATCAGCTTTCACTGGATCAGGCTTGGCAAGATCATGGCACCATCAAGTCCGTGTTTTGCACAAGCATGGCTGCTGCACTCGGGAGACGTTAGCAGCGGCTTCTTCGTGTTCGCCATCGCTTTACACACGTTCTATACAGCCGTGCACGGCAAGCGGATCGGGTTCAAGACTTTTGCGATACTTGTGGTCTGCATATGGGTGTTCTCATACTTCCTCACTGGCATTGGTGTTGGCATGCACGGGTAAGGTTGGGAGACTGGCTTTGCAGTGTCGGAAATGCTGACCCATGTCACAGAGAGAAGTACTTTGTTCGCGCTGGTGCATGGTGCTGGGTTTCGGAAGCATACGAGGATGATCGTTTGGCCTTGCACTACATCTGTAAGTACAACAATCTTCTGCAAGCGCATCAAGCTTACCGTCACCTCAGGGGTCTTCTTGGTCCAGTTCGGCACAGTCGTGATCTACATCATCACATTTTTCATGTTGCGGCACAAGACCAAGCAGCTTTTTGCTCTACATGCAGCATCAGGCGATCGCGGCAACGGTCCGAATATCGCCACGATCAGATCCGTCAACCGCATCACAAAGCTGATGACGCTCTACCCTTGCGTCTATGTTCTGCTCACCCTTCCAGTCAGCGCTGGCAGGATGTGGAGCATGGCACACAACGCCACACCATACAGCGACGCCTATGCTTGCGCTGCCGGAGCCATGATCACCAGCTGCGGTTGGGTGGACAGCTTACTCTACACACTTACCCGCCGTAAGCTACTTCAGGACACCATGCCTGGCAACCATAGCGCGCGGAGGACTCGCGGAAGCGACTGGGACAACGAACTCGGCTCGAAGGGCATCACGCATACACGAACCGTTACAGTAGAAGGCGGACAGGTCATGGACATACTTTCTCCGAAGGAAGAAGGATACAGTAGGCCACCATCGTACCCGTCACACACACACAACGTATCGAACGCGACGTGGGAACGTCCGTCGAGTCCAACAGGGAGCATCGATCCCATACTATCTGGTCGTGCAACGCGCGGGCTGAAGAAGGAGGTTGAGGTTGAGACCAAGGAGGTCTCTAGTGACGAGCAGGAGAAGCGGGACGAGATCACCGCGTTGCCACGAAGCTGGAGTCGGCGCGACAGATAACGAATGAACGATAACGAGCCTTCTATTAGGCTTTCAAGCTGTGAGATTACGTTGAGGCAGGCAGTTTTACGGTGGAGACATGCTGCAGCCTCTGCAATCGGCGGCATTGCATCTACGCGGTATCCCAGAGGATATCAGGGAAAGCATCTGGAAGTGGCCATCACTTGCGGCCAGGCGTAAGGCGGATATACCCTGTACCTGACTGTACTTGTTCACCATGTTAGATACTTGCTACCATGAATTGCTTGATGCGTTCAACCACTCTCAGATGCGCCACGTTCAAACACTTTCACGTTGCCGTCCCGACCAACAAGGTACAGCACTTCTGTCTCTTTGAACGCATCCACCCACTCGGGATCCTCCCGCAGAACATTGTAGATCCCTCCGCCCCTCGTCACGCGCAAAACGCCACTGACATCCTTGGCTGCGCCCGTTGCGAGCTCGCGGCAGGCCATCACGAAGGTGGCGATATGTGCTTGCTGCACCCGGTAATTCGCAGTATGTCTCTCCAGTTCCGTATGTAAAGTGGCTGTTCTCGATCCAGTCCTCGCGTCCTTGACGGCAGCGGCGGACACAGAGATGAAGGGTAGGTCCGCTGAGCAATTGATGACGGTGGCGTAGACTTGCTTTCGCAGCTTCTGGGTGATGCCGTGGAGGTTGTGCCAGCCGAAGGTGCCGGTACCAGTCAGGACGTCTGGCTGGTCTAGGATCAGAAGAATGCGACGAGGGGTGGTTGATGTTGAAGAGAATTTGGTCAGGGTAGCGTTGATGTGGGCGAAGACTTGGTCGGTGCCTGCGCTCACTGAGTCCTGCTGAGAGAGGTCGGTGGTAGGGATGGGTGCTTGGAGACAATCGACGAAGGCGAAGCGGTGTTGGGATTCTGCTTTCACCACATCCAAACCCTGAGAGACAATTAGCATGTGATTGAGGATTTGGTAGATTTTTAGGGAATTTGGTACCGTCGTCCGTCTGATTTCAGTCTTCCAAAATCTCTCATCTCGCATCCAGCTAACGAGGACTACGGCTGTCTCTGGCTTGCGAGCCTCGCCCTCATCAGGAGTAGAATCGTCGATTGGCTGGGATAGGGTGGCACCGGCGAAACGAGACAGTAGCCAGGTTGGGGTGCATGCGATCGTGCCAGTAACGAGGATGAGGGATAGTTCTGGTGGGAGACTGAGATATGGTTCCAGAGCCGTTGGTACGCGCTTACATGTGGACATGTTGCTTTTGACGGAGAAATTTAGATATTGTTGTTCAATTGGCCGGAAGTTTTAATGTTGAACTGAACGTGAAGTGACGGATGCTGGCTTACTAAGCGGCAAACGAGAAATACATCCACCTCATGCAATTCATGCGGAAGTGATCAATAACTTTCTTCCTGGCCATCATGCAAGAGTGATCTACAAGCTGGCCGAGACTCTCCACTCTCAAAGGCAGCTGTGGAACTGTTGGCGACCAACGTCGTTGCTTCTCGGGTGGGAACTTTGGTGCCGTTGACTTCGAAGTGACAGCGCTGTTTTCAGTTCTGGCGCTGAATAAATGATGAGCCGATGTGTATTGTCGACGCGTGAGTCCTCCAATCAGTGCTTCATGCTTTCCGTGCTGCGTGCAAGGCTTTCACAACTTGATACAAATCCCCATGATTTGCGGCAGTTGAAGGCCACCATCTCGCTGGCAAAGTCGGGGGAGTCGGTGCCGCAACCATCCTCGAGGAAGACGGTATCAAAGCCTCTATTGGATGCATCTTGTATGGATGCAAGCACGCACTGATCCGTGTTGATACCACCAAAGAGCAGAGTCCTGATACCACGGCCGTCCAAGAACTCGAGACAGTCGGTAGGTCCGGCCCAAAGTCCTGATAAACGTGCCTTGTGAAATCTGGCGTCCGGCAGTGACATCTGCTGCGACTCGCGAAAGGGCGCTTCGAGAGGGTCATGTAGCGCGGTGTTCCACTCGTCCCTCATCAGCATGCGGCCAGCGGCGACAGTGGTCCCGTCGGCCAGCACGACATCGCCGATTGATTGTCCAACTCCAAGGCTGCCTTTGCTCTCACAGAACGCTGTCTTCGAGTTCTTTTGTTCTTCCGCCATGTCGAAACCGAAGATACGGGAGATAGTAGGGGCAGGACACCTAATTCCTCCTGCGTGATTCCCCAGGTAATCCATACGACTTGTATGTTTGCCTTGCGAGCCGCTGATATCGCCTTGTTCAGCAATGCCTCTTCAGCCCGATGACCGGGTCCCTTTGATCGACCCCTAGCTGCGGAGAGGAAGAAGTTCTGCATATCAACGATGACTAGTGCCGTTTTCGCTGGGTCTATCGTCACCGGTGCGGTCGTGGTTTCCAATCTCAGCTTCGTGTCGGGCCGTGGTGATTTGAGATCTTCCGGATGCGTCAGATCCCATCCGTGTTGCTGGGTGAGAAGCCAGAAATTCGTAGCATTCCCAGCCACGACTGGGTCGTCATCTTCAGCTGCATCTTGACCATTGGCAGAGTTTGACATTCTTTTCGATGTCATATTTCTTACGAAATGGACCTGTTCCGTCTTGGTTGATCTAATGCGACGTGCTTGTGAAGATGCCAGGTGATTTCTTGGCCAATGGAGTCTTAGACAGGTTGTGATGAAGAGAGCGTTGCCGTCGTTACGATGGCGCGCGAACGACCACTTCATACCTCGCGTTCACTCTCGCTCGTGACGAAAACAGCATCCTTTGAAGCTTCCCCAACAATCTGTGTTCGAGAAGTGAGCTATAGGAAGTGAGCTGAGGGCAGTGAGCTGAGGGAAGTTGACTGAGGGAGGTGAGCTGAGGGAAGTGAAGACTTGTGTGAGCCACGAACCGGTCTCTGAGCTACCTCGTCTGTTTTCGAGCATAACAAAACCTCTATGGATGTAGCACTACGACACCATAACAAAAAGCCCAACGCTCGGAACACCATCCGCTACCACATAGAGCACATATGGCCCCGGTGGAGCAACATTGTTGTTCGGCGGCATGCTCACCTTGAGCGACTGCTGCTCTAAGCCCACCTGGAACCCTTCGAAGTCGAGGAACAGCATGCGATGAGACATGTGCAGACTGTGCGTGACGAAGCCGCCATGGTACAAAGTGATCTTGAGATCCTGAACGCCCGCAGGAACGTTGAAGTTGATCGAGAACGTTTCGGCATTCGCTGCAAGCTTGGTGCTAGAGAGCTTGACGCTCGCCGGCCGCTTGTTTGCGTTGTCTCCAGACAGATAAGGAGGCGTGTATATCTCCACCCGAAAGTCGGTCGTGTAAGGGTAGTCAGGCGTGCCTTGAAGAACAGGCATAGCCCATGGGTTCGAGCCAGCGATCATCACGGTACCGTCAAGAAGCAACAGCGCAACTGAGTGGTAGAGGCGTGGGATCTCAGAGCTCGCACCACTTGACCATCTTTGGCCGAGAGCAGACCCAGGGTCGTAGACGAGCGCTTCGAATGCCGGGTTCGTGGCCAGCTCGAAGCCTTGAGCACCTTGTTGGGCGCCATTGAGCCAGAGCACTGTGCCATCAGGAAGAAGAGTGCCTTCAACCATGCCACGACCCTCCGGCATCGAGTCCATCTCCCACGTCGCATCGTTGTTAAGCGGCTGAATTCTACCGCAGGATGGGTCGGTGGGTGAGGTGATATCCTGGTAGGCGCCACCACCACAAATTACGATGTCAGGCTGCCAATTGTTGGACGATGTGAGTGGAAGGAGTACTGAGCCGCCTGTGTTTGGGTACGTGCGGTAGTCTCCTGGCTAAGGTAACAATCAGCTTTCGAAGTTGCAGTCGTTGAGTATATTGTAGTCTCACCAAGTCGGGCAGCTCTTTGACAGTCTCGCCTTTCGGAACATCGAACACCTCACTGCTCTTGCTGGTGAAGACGAAAAGCGTACCATCACTCAGTAGATGAATGAAGGGGTACATATAGTACGGCTCTGCCTTCTTCAGCAAAATCATTGGGATAGACTGCCCAAGGCTGCGACCTTGCGCATCTAGAATCTCGTATGTCGGGTTGTTGTTCTTCTGGTCAGCAGGCGTCAAGCCGTTCAAGCTTCCAGAGGCGACGAAAAGCGTGCCGTCGGGCATAATCTGCACGCTGGCGTACCAACGAGGAGTATCGAGCAGGTTGCCCGGCTCAGACCAGCTCTGTCCATCGAGCGACCTGTCATTGGCTGAGCGTGTGAGGTATCGTAGACCACGAAATCCATCGCCAACGGTAAAGTCCAGCCAGGTAAGTGGTCCGTTGCCGCCTACGTTGACTAAGGTGCCATCTGCAAGGAAAGAGCCTCCGGAGCAGAAAGCATTAGTCTTGTATGCAAGTGGTACTCGCTCGTTGGTCGCTGGATCGTACTCGGAACTGTATGCGAGCTGACCATTGGGAAGCGTGAGGTGAGTATATTTTTCAACTTTGTCCAGGAAAACGACTCTGCCGTTTGGCATGAGCGCAGCGTGCATAGCTGGTACTCCAGAGTCACCCACGACGTCGAATGATCCTGGAGCCGAGCTCGGCGGAGCAGGCGATGGGCCAGGTGCTGGTGCTATAGGAGCTTGATTGCATGGTCCCGACTGGCAGCCTTTGCCGCAATGTGCGCTCGTGTTGCCGCAGAAGCCATACATGGAACAACAACTTCCATGGACCCTCCAACTGCCACAAGTTGTGTCTCCGTTACTGGCTCCACATGTGCCATTTGTTGTTACGGGGCCAGATGGGACGGCTGTGGGTGAGCTCGTCGCGCCTGGTCCGATCACAGGTTCGCTCAGCGAAGGGTCTGGAGGAGTCGCATTCTGCGAAGCGGAAGACGGCCCAGGGGGATCCGGAGTGGTGGAGGGCTGATCGCATCCAGACTGACAGCCATTCGCCACTAAGCAGTGTCCGGTCGTCTTCCCGCAAAAGCCGTACTGTGAGCAACAGCCGCCGTAAGCGCCTTCTGGATCGCAAGGAGCATCATCGAAGTCGCGGCCGCAGCGTCCATCAGGCCGAGGAGGTGAAGCTCGAGTCGAAAGAGAAGCCTGCAGTGCGGCTGGAACGCACTCGTTCTTTTCGCTGCAGATGTGGCCTCGTAGGCAATTGTCCGGGTTTTGGTGGTAATCGCAAGTAGGCTGGATGTATGGGATGATGATGTTGGCGGTGGCGATAGCCGCCAATGCGAGGTAGACCAGAAGCTTCATTGCAGTGCCCTCGTTTGTGGTGTCGTTGGGTGAGGTTGACGAGTATTCGAGTGCGACACCAAATTAAAGGAGTCGAACGACGTGTCAGAAGTTTGTGCAGTTACACAGCGCATATGCAAGCAGGCGTAAACACAAACGGAAAGAGCGATTCACTCGGAGACATCGCCTCGTAGACTCGATGCACACTTTGACTTACTCGGCTCTTGAACTTGTTTGAACTCATATTTGACTCTGATTGTACTTGCGCGTCTCTACCCACCTGCCATCGTGAGATTGAATGCGAGAGACCGCGAGGCATTTGGGCAAGCCATAATGCTTATCAAGCCGGGCTCAACAGAAGACAGCTCGAGTCTCTCCACTTATTTCGAGCCGTCGCATCCTTTGTCCATCTTGCAATAGACAATGATGAGTGATTGTGAGGCGAGAAAGAAGCGACCGAGAGCAGCTGCAGAGAACGAACGCGTTGCGCACGGACCCAGTCACAACAACGCCTCCTGCTCGAGTCTTTCACCGTCCACCTAGATTGTCGAGGATATACCGATGCCAGATGCCAGTATGGCTTTCCCGGACAGCTATGCATTGATGACACCCTCGCCATGTCCAGCGCTTAAGCGGGCGTTGCTGGGTGTCGTGAACCCACGAGAGCCACCAGTATAGCCTCCTCAGCCTGTCCTCTCGAAGTAGGAACCCCGGGCGAAGGCGATGGCTAGCAAAAGGATTCATGCTGCCTCTGAGGGTGTGCACCGTGATAGTAAGAAGCAACGTACGACTGATACCATACCTAACATCAGCTCTCCCGAATCGCTGCCACTTTTCCACTACGGCCCAGCCTTGCGATCTGATCAAATCCGGCTGTTGAAGCTCAGGTCTGGTCCATCGGGATCCGATATCCCATTCGATCTTTCTACGCAGCCTCGGGGCCATAGCGAATACTATGCCTTGTCTTATACCTGGGGTATCCCGATCTGCGACAGACCAGCGGAGTGCAATGGCCAGAGACTAATGATTACGCAGAGTCTTGAGACTGCGCTCTTGAGGCTGCGAGTGAAATATGCAGGCCATAACCTGTGGGTAGATGCCGTCTGTATCAATCAAGCTGACCCCGTCGATAAATCGGTCCAGGTGCGGAAGATGGCGACGATCTACCACGAAGCAGAAACCGTGATCGTCTGGCTCGGCGAAGAGAGTACAGATACGAGTGTAGGATTGAAACTCCTTAGCAACATCTGCACAACATATCCGTCTGCTAACGGCAAGAGTATTCGCTAGCTCTATCTGGACGACACCTCGCGATCGCTGCCAGGCAGGATAGACTCGGGTCTCGGCATGGACGGCTTGGGTATCCCATCAGATATCACCCCACCACCCTGGCAAGCTGCTTGTCATATCTTTGATGCGCCCTGGTTCGGACGACGTTGGATCTTGCAGGAAGTCACGAATTCAATACACTGCATATTCCTAATCGGAAACCATGAGAGTACACCCGAGATCGTGCTCGGCGGAGCCTACCGCGTTACGAGGTTCCCAAACTTCAGGTGTGCGCTCACCAAACAGCAGAGACGGCACTGCGATCGTGCTGTGGCGATCGTGCAGCTCCTGCGTGCTGAACAGGAGCCTTGGCTACACGAGTCACTCGTGGATCTCCTGCTCGAGACTACGTCCTTTGAGTCCTCCGATGCACGGGATAGAGTGTTTGCAGTGGTCGGGTGCCTGAAAGGCTTCACTGAGCCCGACTTCTGGACTGCACCACGAAAGCAATTGGTCGACGGACAGTGGGAGGTGTCGCAGTCATCCCTGGGTTCCGCCGAGATGCTGGGGAAGGTTGACGCTCTCGTGGACTACACCAAGTCCCTGCCAGCAGTGCTGGCCGATGTAGCATTGTGCGAAGAAGACTCGGATGAGTTCATGCTTTCCATGATCAGGAACCTATGCTATGTGGACGTGCTAGAGGATAATGTGCCCTCCTGGGTGCCAACGTGGCGTTTCGTATCTTCGGCCTGGTCGTCACTATACCTCGAAACCGTAGATCCGTTGAACGACGGTATGTACGACGTTGAGCAGAGGGATCTTAGCATTTCGCAGGACAGGTTGATCTTACAGACTCAAGCTATAGTCTTCGACAAGATCATCTCAGTGTCTGAGCCTGTCCAGCAGATGGACCTCTCATCCGATTTAGACTTCTTCGCGAAGCCGGAGAGTGCAAAGATCAAAGCCCTTCACGAAGCGAGTTCTTGGCTGTTCGAATGCGAAAAGATGACTCACAGTGTACTGCAGGATTCGCAGACGCGTGAGGACCGCATCAAGGCGTTTGTCGAATGCTCTCGTTTTGGAGCCCCATCCGATGAAGATGAAGAGGAAGAGTCCGTCATCGCTTACGAAACGTACTTGCACTATAGTAGTATACTCTCCGCCATTCGGGCCAACGGACCAGCGAGCCGGAAGAACGCGCACAAGATTGCCCAGAGCTACCAACGGCGATGCCGCGAATGGGACATCGATCCCGAACAACCTGGGCTTGAAGGCGATGAAGAGACAGTAGCCTTCGAATATCCGGCGACACTAGCACACATGGCTAATGCATGGGATGATGCCGAGCAGAGTCAACGATATGGTCGGCGTTTCTTCGTCAGTGAAAGTCGGAAAATGGGGTGGGTTCCAACGGGATCCGCGCCGGGAGATGAGCTCTGTGGGGTCTTCGGATTTGCAACACCTTTTGCTATTCGGAAGGCCGAATCCAGTAACGCGGACAGCGAAGACAAGTACAGACTGCTGGGCGCCAGCTACGTCCATGGATATATGGATGGTGAAGTCTTTCTCGATGATGGTTTGGAGAGGAGCCAATTCAGATTGTATAGTGTGCAATTTCAATTTTGCGATGCATCTGGGACACGGGTTCCATCAGCCTCAAACTTTGCTCGGGGCAGCATCTTTCGTGAGCTCCGAGGTGAGCTCAGAAGACGAGAAGGTGGAGAGCTGTTGATTAATAAGGTAAGGTGGATCTTCGCATGTATATGTACCTAACTATACATGCACCACTTCACTATCTCAACTATCTGTTTCGGCCTTCATACTGTGAAGCAGTGCTATCGAGTAATACTAAAAAGGAATCCACCAGCAAACTCCTGCGCTATACCGGCCGTATTCCTGTTCTGACACGTGAGTTGGGTAATTCGAATGCTCAACGATCAGCTAAAGCGAAACAGCGCAAATGGCAGTCTCAACAGCCAACAGTGCCATCTACCCTAGCCTCAAAGACAAAGTCGTCTTGATCACAGGTGGGGCAGAGGGGATAGCAGCATCTGCGGTGGAGTTGTTCTGCAGACAAGGCAGCAAAGTCGCCTTCTTCGATATCTCGACCTCGTCCGCCGAAACACTGATCGATCAGATCAAGGCCCGTCAAGCAGAGGACAAAGCTCTATCTTGGACCACCCCGACGTTCTACCAGTGCGATGTCACGAATCTCGACCAGCTACAAAAGTGCGCCAAACGAGTCCTGGACGAACGTGGCACCGTTGATGTCCTGATCAATTCAGCGGCAGCCGCTGGTGCAAAATCTCGTCTTCCTTCTGTCGAAGTCACACCTGAATCCTGGGATGCCGACATCAATGTCAACCTCCGGCACGTCTTTTTCCTGACCCAATACATCGTGCCCGCGATGCAGAAGCAAGGCTCCGGTAGCATCATCAACATGGGCTCGATTAGCTGGCGCATCCCCGCGACTGGGCTACCAGTATACACGACGTCCAAGGCGGCTATCATGGGCTTAACGAAGACGCACTCGAAGGAGTTCGGCACGAATGGAATCAGAGTCAATTCTGTGATGCCAGGAGCGATTGCGACAGAAAGACAGATCAAGGAGGTTTTGACGAAGGAGTATAGAGATGAAGTAATGAGAATGCAAACGATCAAGAGAGATTTGGTTCCGAAGGAAGTAGCAAGTCTGATTTTGTTCTTGGCCAGTGATGATTCATCGGGGATAACTGGGAGCAGTTATGTTGTGGATGGAGGTTGGGTCTCGGATGTGTAGTTGCAAGTATCTTAGCAATGACCGATGTGTCCGCGAAACTCATGCGTTCGTAACTCGAATACTGAGAACGGAGCAACCGCTTGCCATTGCAAGCACCTCGTCAGCCACGGCGGGAGGCCGCAGCATACCAGTTCCCATTTATCTTTGCACCATGCTGCGACATCCCTTCTCGAAGAAGCAGTGCCCATGGCACTGTCTAATCAGCCCGTAGCTTGGTGATCTCTGGGCCTTGTGACTCCGTCTCGGGACATCAGAGGTCATGGTAGTGCTTTCCGCAGACCAAATGGGCTTCCTAGCGTTCCTCATACATCGGAAGAAGAAAAGATCTGCCCAAAAGCAAGCTCTTCTCGCTCGTGAATCGTCTCGATCTCATATCATGGTGCCTCCCGGCAAGATCAGGACGCCTGCCTCCACCTTGAACTCGAACTCTTTGCCGCACAGCTCCGCTACAAACTTCAGTTCCGCGGCGTAGCCACAGTCGATGTTCCTGGTTCTGATACTTAGATCTGTATCTCCTGGTATTCTTGCTTCGAAGGTCGCAGGATAGTACCAAGATCTATCGCTCTTGGGCGCGATGCTCTTATCGCCGGTAGGTATGTTCTCGCGCGGATCGATCCACTGGTTCTCAGGCAACGTGTTCAGGCTTGTAGTTGTAGTGCGAGAGTCTTCGTGTTCTCCCATGTGAGACCGCCTGTGCTGGTTGCGAAGCGCCCGGAAGAAGACTTGTCGATGCCATCTCAACGATTTCACATTGAGTTCTGCCACTGGCAGGCTGACCTCCGATGTTGAAGGGTTGAGAACTTCCATGCAAGCGTAGATAGGGAACGCAGATCCTGGGGTCAAGGTGGCCGGTAGTGCTACCTTTAGCACGACGTCCACGGCTGGTGTATTCGAACTGAACTTGTCTCGAAAGCTGCGACTGATGGACTTCTCGGTTCCGATAAGGCGGCTGCTCGAGTAGCGTCGTGGTGCCTTGACGTACTCTGCAGAAGGCTGAGATCCGACCGAGGACGGATATGATGGCGGTGGGAGGTAGCCCAGTGGAATTGGAAGAGTCACTGTGAACGGTGTCTTCTCTCCCTCAAAGTGGCAAACCAGCTCTATGTTGTACTCAAAAATCGCATAAGTGCTGGAACTTATTTCCATCCGGAAGCTTGGAGGTAGTGGCTGCTGTTGACGGGCTTCGGCATGACCAACATAGTTGCCCTGAACACTTCTGCGTTCTTCGTAGGGCGTCGGAATGGGCAACGGATCCGCAGTCCAAGGAAATGAGAATCCGAACCTCGACTCGAGCGGCTTCGTCTCGTCCACGGATATGTTGGTAATCAACACATAGCAGTGACGGAAGAGGCACACATCGTCCTCGTAGTAGATGGTCCTAGTCCTCCTCTGGTCGCCAGTGCCAGAGCTCTCTTCACGGGTGTTCGCGGTTGCAGCACGGCCATAGAACGTGATCGCCGCAGCTTTCAGCTGTCGTGGTGGTGGCTGCGTCTTTGCTTTGGGATCCGGTGGTATCAATAGCGTCAGGGCCCCAGACACTGGACTCCCAGGCCCAAATGGGCCTCTAGAATCAAGATTGAAGGAGCAAACAGGGTCGGGAGGAAGTTGGAAAAGTGAGAAGAGTCCCATCCAAGTTCTTCTTAGCAGGAAAGGAGAGTAGTCTTGTCGATGGATGCAGCGTGACGTGCCAGTTGTGGTATATAACTGTTCTTACCGTGTCACTTTCGTCCTACCAAACGTTCCATGCTTGCACTGCCTAGAAAAGCTGTTGGTTCTGGGGGGTGGTTGGCCATTCCAACCAGATGCAAAACACGAGAAGCTTCAGGTCCGCCTTGGCGGGCTGTTCTGTGTTCCAGGATTGAGCTGGAGCTGAAGCGATATGAGCCGTGCTCTTGTTGGATGAGAGCACTGTCATGCGCATATAATTGGAGATGTTGTGCGCAAGGAGACGAGAAAAAGAGCTGAGCATATTTCCCGCTCTCGCTTAAACACCCCTGCTTCTGCCAAGACAGCACATAGAAGACCGAAACCTTCGTGCTCCCGACTCCAGCTCCACCGCTCACCATTTCGAGTGTTGCAAGTCTGCTGCGATGTATTGGATCATTGCTGTTGTGTTCGTCACTTTGTTAACTGTGACGTACCTATGGCACTGCAATCGAGCGGTCGCAACTGCCCCAGATGAGGCACTTCAGCTCGCACAGACGCCATGGACCGAGGAACAGATCAGGTCTGCTTACAGAAGGGTGCAGATCACGCCAACTGATGTCAAGCCTTACTTGTTCAGCAAGAGAAACAGAAGATATGTAGTCTGTGGTGGCTCAGGTATTCATATTTCGCATTATTAAGCACGACAATCACTTACTGTTCCCAGGACTGGTAGGAGGATGGATCGTAGAACATCTTCTGATGCGAGGCGAGGACCCAGCAGCCATCAGGGTCCTGGACCTGAACGAGCCAGAGACACGGAAGCTGCTTGAGTCTGGAGGCTCCTTCGTCAAGACCGATGTCACCAACAAAGAATCCATCGCCCGAGCATTCGAGCAGGCCTGGCCGAACCACGTTCGGACTTTACCACTTACTGTCTTCCATACTGTGGCTTACATCAATCCCAGCGACAGAAATGCCGCATTCCTTCTCCCATACGTCAGCGTCAACATCGAAGGCACCCGGAACATACTCAATGCTGCCCAGAAAGCTGGTGCAGACTGTTTTGTTGCTACATCTTCTGCATCTGTAGGTCTCCGGATACCTTCGTACTTCCCATGGCCCTGGCAGCGCTGGCCCAAAGACATCTATCAGTTTCTCCCAAATGCGGATCCGACATCGCCTGATCTGCCTCTGGGGTCATATGGCACCTGTTATGCTTGGTCGAAAGCCCAGGCGGAAAAGCTGGTTCGTCTCGCGAATAACGACGAGTTTCGCACCGGGGTCATTCGTCCCGGCCATGGCATCTACGGTCATGGAGTCGAAAACCCGAACTCGCTCACTTGGCAATACCTCAGCAGAGGAGGGAGCCCGACCTGGTTGTACAACGTTGTGGCGCACTTCGTCAGCGCCGAGAATGTTTCGATCGGCCATCTAGCATTCGAGGATGCGTTGCTGAAGAAGGACTCCCGCGTTGGTGGAAACGCGTACTGCGTGCTTGATCCCAACCCTCCGATTATCTACGCTGATCTATACCGCGCGCTGTTGATACTTGCTCACCCTGCGACTCCTATCAAGTTCCCGAAAGTACCACACATCGTGATGCTCTTCATGGCCTATGGCTTGGAACAGTACCACCTGCTGCGGAATAAGTTCTTGCCATCTCTGCCCGCATTGAGCAAGGACCTTACGTTTCTCCAACCCGCAGTCTTCAACGTGAGTGCGTTGCACATCGTATATACCGACACTGCTGCGCAAAACGATATCGGATATCGTGCACCGATCAGTACGCTGGAAGGCTTCGCATTAGCTATGCGAGAGTGGAACGAGAAGGTGGAAGCAAAGGCCAAGTCGAAATCAGATGCTGTCTCGGATATGCATGAAGACAGGGTGGTGCCACAGCCACCAATGATCCGGTGAAAGCTAGTATATATCTGTAGAATGGCATGCTGTCTATATCCTTCATACATCTGATATGTTCTTCAGTCATCCCACATAAACCAAGCCGCCTCCATTCGTTGCTCAGCAGAGACCAACAGCACTGCAGATATCCCCCGTCAACTCGCTAAAGAACTTCGCAGACCCAATCAGCGCAATAAACGCATCCTTGTAAGATTCAGCAGTGATCTTAAGCCCCTCCTTCGCCGGCTGCGGACTCTGCGTGTAGAGCTCCAAGACCAAAGCTCCAAGACTAGCCAGCGTAATCGGCTCCGGGCTTGGCCTCCAGCCTTCCTTATACGGAAGACGTTCTTGCTCGAACAATGTGCGGACGTAATTGACGTTGGCGACGCCGTTGGCGGAGGGCGAGCTCATCGTTTGGAGGTAGATTGCTGATTCGCCGTAGGAGAAGATTGCTTCGCGGATGCCGTAGGTGAAGGTCGGGTTGGTTTTGTTGCTGTTCATGACTCTCGCGTACTTGGCTGCTGCTGCTGTGGGGATGGTGGTTTGTTTGCTCCCCTTGAAGAACTTGAGGACCATGTTCCAGTTCGGCTGATAGAAAGTGTAGTCGTTTCCGAAGTAGAAGTCTTGGCGGGATAAGCTTGAGTCGCTAGAACATACGCTATTAGTGCTTACCATGGTTGGCCAAAGCATGCAGTCCTGGGCATGGTGGTCGTACGTCGCCAGTCCCAGGAGGATGGAAGTCCTTGAAGCGAGGGTCGTCGGCCGGCGCGGGTCCTAGGCTGTTGAGGAGGTCGGTAACGCTGCTCAATAGCTGTGCATTGACAGCTAGGGGCACGCAAAGTGCTGTGAACAAGGTATTCCTCATAATGAAAGCTCAATGGGTTGAGGAGAGCAACGAATGCTGAATGGCATGTAGAGTATGAGTTAGGGAGAAGGAGCACTTTTGACCACTCAGAAAATGCTTACCTCTAGAACTTACTTGTGACGACTTGCGATTGCCTTAAACGTTAGTCCTATGCTCTAGGAAGGCGATGATCTGCATATCAACCATTGATATGGAAAGTTAGGAGATGAAGTCGAAGGTTAATAAAAACTGGCGATGCCTCGGTACGTTTTCAGGTTTGTAGCTGGCTTTTCTGGGCATACAGTAGCATCGATATCAATACTGCTGATAAGTTGGTTCGTGAGGCTCGATGAGGAGGAGGCGAACGAGGCATCGAGTACGGTACTCCGTAGATAAGGTAGATATCAGGAGGTGTTGTTGTATTTGAGTTGTTTCTCCGCTCTCCCAGATTTAGACTTCGCGAAAAGCGGAGCTGGAGCCGACGTCAGAACCTGTCTACGATCTTCCTCCACCATCACCAGGAACGCGCAGAGCTAATCGAAGCCACTCCGAGTCCGCTTTCCATCGTATACAACCTCACTCTTGATGGGTATTGCTGCCGGAGAGTACGGTAGCAAGATGGGTCGACGGCAGCGCTGCGTTTGGTGGCGCAAGGATCCTCCTCAAGGTTAGACCCATCAACCATCTCTCGATGCACTTTCCCGAGAAGACGGGACGATCAGTGTGCCTAATGCGGCTCCATCAAGCTTTCGGCTTGTCTAAGGCTAGGTAGTATGGCTGCAACCTACCTCCGCCTTCAGCCTGCCTGTATGACGTCTGGTCTATAGGCTATACGTCGATGGCGGGTTACGTACAGGCGGTTATAACAACCATGGCCTTACAAGTGGACCTTCTAACTCTCCAGTTGTGGGGACGAGTGTTGCATACCACTGCAGCGACAACATGGTATTGTTCCAATCGTCGCTCTGGGCGCGTTGGCGGCTTTGACTACAGGTTTGACACCTCATTCCCAAGCAGCTCGCACACTGTCTAACCAAGAGTTATAGCACAACGGCCTCAGTTTCCACCAGCGTTCGCGCCAACACCCGCGCTGCCTGCGTCGGTCAACTATGCACCGAGTGTTCTACCCAATGTGCAAGACCGCACCGCGCCAGATGCTCAGAACGAGTGTCCCGGTTACACGGCGTCAAACGTCCAGCACTCTTCGACAGGTCTGACTGCGGATTTGACCCTCGCTGGCGACGCTTGCAATGTGTGAGTACTCCAGATGTTCGTTCGCTGTGTCTCACCATTGAAGACCACAGGTATGGCATCGATGTCGTAGATCTGTCCCTCTCCATTGAGTACCAGAGCAACGAGCGACTTGCTGTACGGATCGTGCCCACATACCTGGCACCAGACAACCAAACCCTTTACTTGCTTGATCCGGACTTGACGCCGTATCCGAACGTAACAGACGGCGCGAGCAAATCTGGAAGCGATCTCAAGTTCACATGGAGCAATGATCCCAGCTTCTCCTTCAAGGTCGAGCGTGCGAGCTCGGGCGAAGTACTGTTCGACACCTCCGGACATGTCATCGTGTTCGAGGACCAGTTCCTGGAATTGGCAACGAACATGGTAAGCATTTGGCGTGACTCTTTGCTATGATTCATGGTTGACGTGATCTTATCGGTACATAGGTTCCTGACTACAACATCTATGGTCTTGCGGAGTCGTTGCATTCTTTCAGACTCGGCGACGATTGGACGCAGACCTTCTGGGCTTCGTATAATCTCGACAATGATAACGTAATTGATGTCAACGGACATTGCACTCACTCTATGTATCTGGAAACAAGGTACAACGATACGGGATCGACATCTCACGGCGTCTATGCTCGAAACGCAAATGGTCAAGACTGGCTCCTTCGCTCCGACAACATTACTTACCGCACAATTGGAGGCTCATTCGACTTCTATTTCTTGAGCGGCGAGTCCAGCAAAGAAGTGATCAGCCAGTATCAGACTCAGATCGTCGGTACACCGTTCCTGCAACCATACTGGACGTTGGGCTTCGGACAGAATCGCTGGGGCTACCAGAACTGGACGAATCTGCAAGATGTGATTGACGGCTATGCCGATCAAAGAATCCAGCTCGAGATGATTATCAACGATCTTGACTACCTAGAGGCCAACCGCATCTTTACCAACTCTCCGTCTCATTACCCTCACCAGCAGGGAGTCGAGTTTCTGGACAAGCTGCATGCTTCCGGCCAGTACTGGTTTCCAATCTTGGACCCAATTGTCTACGCACCGCATCCAACTAATGCGTCGGGTTCCTACGAAATTTATGACCGTGGGTAAGAGCTGAACGCCTTCATGCGAAACGGAGAAGATACCTACTTTGGCGTCCTCTGGAGCGCTATCAGTGCATACGTGGACTTTCTCACGCCTTCCGCTCAGCAATTCTGGACTGAGCAGTTCGTACGATATCAGAAGATGCTGCCATACGACGGTAAGCCCAAGGCAGAGCACTGTCTTTCTTGCGACACCTTCGAGACAATTGCTGATAGTCTTTACTCATCACAGGCTTTTGGCTCGATGTATCCGATGCGACATCCTTCTGCACCTACTCCTTTCGCCCGGATCAGTTGACGCTGAACCCAGTTCATGTACCGTGAGGGCGATGTGCTTCCTCTTTCGCTAAGCTTCGATGCTGATGTAAACAGGTTTGACTTCCCTGGCGACCCAAATACGTCTGTCGCCGTGGACTACCACTATCCAGAAAAGTTTGGAGTGACCAACAAAACAGAAGCAGCTTCTGCGAAGGCCAAGCTGGCATCACAGTCAGCAGCATACCCTACTCCAGCCACGCCTACTCCCACACATCAGCGAACAGCTCCTACGCCAGGCCTTCGCCAGCTCAATTTCCCGCCTTATGTTATCCAAAACAATGCTGTTCCAGGCAACTCGTTGGTAAAGCAGGTCATTGCTCCAAATGCTACCCATAATGATGCGTACAGCAGCACGGAGTACGAACTTCACAACTTATATGGTATGTCACTGAACGTTTCCTTGTCCAGACTTTTCACTGACCTCCTCCTTCTCCACCTGAAGGTCATCTCGGTGTCAGGGCTTCATTCAACGCCATGAAGGAAGCCAAACCAGGTCTGCGGCCTTTCGTCCTGGCTCGCGGCCAATTCGCGGGCAGTGGAGTCTACGGCGGCCACTGGGGCGGCGATACTGGTAGCTCGTGGGGCAACATGTACTTCGGCATTACGCAAGCGCTCCAGAATGCCATCGCCGGTGTAGCGTATTGGGGTGTCGAGACCTGCGGCTTCCGAGTCAATACCGACATGGAGCTTTGTACTCGCTGGATGCAGCTCAGCGCGTGGTGGCCATTATATCGCAACCACAACAGCAGGAATACGATCGCGCAAAAGGCATATCGCTGGCGACCACGGCAGAAGGAACTCGACGGGTGATGAACATCCGGTACTCGCTGCTGCCGTACACATATACGCTGTTCTACAAGGCCAACTCCGCTGGTGAGACCGTGCTACGAGCACTGGCCTGGGAGTTTCCGAACGATCCGTCGCTCAAGCTGTGGAGACACAGTTCATGAGCGGCCCTGCCATCTTGATCACGCCGGTTCTCGAAGCACTAGCTACTTCCGTCCGAGGCGTGTTCCCAGGCGTTGCAGACGGCACTGTGTGGTACGACTGGTACACGCTGCGGAAAGTCGATGCAGCTCCCGGTGAAAACAAGACGCTTGATGCACCACTCGTATACCAGCCGGTACATGTTCGTGGAGTTTACATCATTCCGATCCAGCAAGCCGGCAATAATACAGCGACGTCGCGCAAGATGCCGTGGAGTATGCTGATCGCGCTTGACAAGAACCAGGAGGCGTCAGGCGAGCTGTAACTTGACGATGGTGTAAGCCTGGTTCAAAAGGCGACGAAGAACGTCGAGGTAAGCGATTGAAGTCTCGTCATGTGAGCTCTGTACTCTTTTGCTAAGTCTCTCCTAGTTCTCCTTCAGCGACAACACCTTCACCGCGACAGTCTCTGGCTCTTTCGAGGACGGCCTTCCACTGGCCAACATTACAATCTCCGGGTGCTCTACGTAACCCGAGTCCGTCGAAGTCAGCATTGGTGGAAAGCAGTATGATGCTTCGGATGCACAGTTCGCGTACGAGAATGGCGCGCTGCAAATCACAGGGCTCGACAGTGCCACAAATGTCGGTATCTGGTCTGGAGACGTGAGCATCAAGCTCGTTGGCCAGAAACAGGATGGATGGCAGCAGGGTTGGAGCCACCACTGGCATGGTTGCTGGGGTGGTGGATGGGGTGGAAGCTTCAACGGTGGTCCACCACACTGAGCAGGACTATGTATCTAATAGGTGCCATGACGCACAAACCAACGCTAGCAGTGAGGCTATGCTAACGTAACGATACCTTTGCCTGGACTGCAGCACTGATGTGCATATTGTTGTAACATCGACATATCACGGTTCATGCCTTGCATTTTTGCTCATCTGGCGAAGCTGCTGGCCATACTGAATGATCGTCAGTCACAGTCTTGGAAGAGTTCGTGCGGATAGCAAACCTTCCAGAAAATGAAGGGCAATGGCATGAAGCAGGTCGAGATGCCCGCGAGCAGCGAGTTCCCGGGTCCTATACCTAGACTTTCGAACAGTCGACGGGCCTGAGGCTTGGTCAGTCTTGACGGTCTGGTCCATGAGGCCAGTAGACAAGCTCACGAATAGTGGAAAGACTGCCCCGAACGTCGCACGAAACAGTCCATTGCCAGCGAACACCGAGGCCACATATTTCGGATATGCAATGCCCAGGTAGTTCAGAACAGGCGGAAAGAGCGTAAGCAGGGCCACGCCGAAGAGGCTCGATCCGACGACAGGCACCATGAAATGCACGCTGGCTCTCGCTGACCAGCCGTACCAGAAGAGGCAGATCGGTAGGCAGATCGCGCCGACAAATGTGATGGGAAGCAGCTCCTCAGGCTGAAATGTTGGTTTTGTGAAGCGAGGAACGATGCGATAGTGATTCCAGCATAGGGACAGAGGAAGTGCGACCAAAGTGCCGACGAATATGCCAAGGAAGACGAGACCTTGTTGGCCTAGGTCGAAGTGGTAAATCGAACCGAAGACGAGAGGGAACGATTCGAACCAGGTGAACAGTACGCCGCTGCACAAAGCGTTAGCAATGCCTCGAACTCCGAGCACAGCTGATGACTCACTAGAGCAGAGCGGTATATAAATCTAAGGCAAACACGATAGGCTCAAAGAACGTTACAGTAAAGGCTCGTGTCAACGCGGCTCTATGGTCCTTCCCAGTGTAATTCTCGGCGTCGATCTCCGACTGGCTCCGTAAGTGTTCTAGTCCAGTGGCCTGTCGCAGTCTCTTCGCTCGTTGATAAAGAATGGTCGCAGCGCTGGTCTCGGGCATGAGAAAGAACAACACCACGACCGTGAAGCCGCCTAACCATGCGATGATCCAGATCGTGAGTCGCCAACCATGAGCCTGAGCTGCAAAACCACCAAGCATAGGACCAAAAACCGGGCCGCAGATTCCAAAGGCAGCATAAAGAGTGATTCCGTATGCGAGCTGAGCCGGCTGGTACATGTCCGCAATCGTGGCTCCTCCAACTGCGAGCGCAGGACTACCAACGAATCCAGCAAGGAATCGGAACATTAGGAACATCGGTGTGTTCACCGCATAGCCTGTTGGTAGCTGGAGAAGGACGAAGCCAAGCATGGTGAAGAAGTAGATGTCATTTCTTCCAATCTTTGGCATTTCTGCTAGAGGCGACCAGAGCTAGAAGTAAAGGAGACTGGTCAGCAGGTCATCTTGTGTGTAGCGAACTATAAAACGTCGAAGCTGGCTTACCATTCCCCCAAAACCATAGCCCCTTATTGAAGCATCAGCCGCAGACTCTTCAGTGAATAGTTGCTGTAGCTTGACTTACAGCGAGAACACCGAGAGGCCGAGCGTTGCAACCGTCTCGCTCACCCCGAAGTCTCCCATCATGCTGAGCTCTCCCGGAGTATAGATCGAGGACGCAATATAAAAAGCTAGGTTCATCAAGCAGATTTGGCCGACGATGAGGACCTTCCAGCTGCTGGAGAAGTTTTGAGGGTTCTAGACCAGCATGTTGTCAGCTGCATATTCAGTTGATTTGGTGTAGATGGACTTTCACCTCGGGATCGGCTGCACCATACCATTCGACCAGATGAATGTTCCCGTTCCCCTTGTCCGGGTAGTCCGCCTGCTCTGACGCTGCTTCTAGCTCAGAGTCGAGATTGCTCTTCGATCCCTCTGAAGCACCATTTTGCTGGACAGCCAGCTTCCATACCGAAGGGTCAACCTCATCTGGGTACTGAAGGACTCTTCTGCTGGAGAGGAAGCGGGTGAGGCGTCCGAGCTGGGTATCGCGGAATTGAGTGGCCATCTTTCTGCAACGACAAACAAGAGATTCCGGCCAAAGTCACCTACCTTCTGTGAAATGCGGTGTGCGTGCATTGCGGTCTACAGGAGAACATATATGCATGCCGTAGCATCAACCAATGCGGAGATTAGCAGGACTTAGACCTACGTCCGATGTTGGTGCTGAAGGGGTGCTGCTGGGCACGCATTCTTGCGGCGTTTGGGTCTGCAGGAAATGATGTTCGAGGAACTGGTTGGAGGAGTCTGCTGGTATCCGGCACTTTCGGCACTTCGGTATACACCATATTGGGTATAGTCGCAGTCGAATCCTGAGGCTAGTGTGTTTTCAGTAAGTTCCTATTGCCGACGGCTCTTCACCAACTCTCCTTAGGATTCAACAATGGAAAGGAGCTTCCGCATCGATGAGACCAGCAGCCTGGTGGACTCTCCACAGCGTGCGAGACGAGCATGCACGGAATGCCATGCCAGGAAAGTCCGATGCGATGTCGGTACGAGTTCATCTCCGTGCTCCACCTGTGTACGAGATGCCCGGACGTGCCAGCCGAGATCTCGACAGAAAAGACGTATCAGGAGACCATCAACGCATCCTGATGGGACTACTGTGACTCCTGCGTTAGGGAAGAGTGCGACATCGACGCCTTACGAGAATGGCTACATGCAACGAGCTACGTTTATCGGACCCGAGACTTTAGATGCACAAGACGGCCAGGAGCCAGGCTACGCCAGCGTAATCACACACGGGAGCAGTGTCAGCCGACAGATATGCGATCTGCAGAAGGCATTTACCCTCCCCTCGAAAACTGTTCAGTTGGCTCTGTTCGACAATTTCTGGAACTATTCCTATGTATGGGACCCCATCATCGAGCGAGCTCAGGTTCTAGGGGTGTACAATGAGAGAGTGTCTCCTCTTCTGCTACAAGCAATTTTCCTGGGCGGCAGTCGTGTGTCTGCTGCTAGACTACCATCCATTGACCCTCACGAGTTCTATCTTCGTGCTAAGACACTCTTCTGGACGAACCAGGAACCGAACCCACTCGTGAAGATCATCGCAGTGTCTCTGCTGCACTGGTGGAATCCACATGGTCCAGAGCTTGTGTCTACAAACACCAGCACGTTCTGGAACCGTATCGCCGTCAGCCTTGCATTGCAGATGGGCTTGAATAGTGCTCAGCGAAAAGTGCCGGACGAGTCACTTCGCCGACGTATCTGGTGGTCTATTGTGGTAAGTTGCTATCTGGCATTTTTTAGAGAAAGATCCAGCTTCACCCTGACACTTCCAGGCCCGAGACTGCTTGATCAGCGCAGCACATGGGAGACCTCAGTCCGTGAACCTGGAGTATTGCGATGTACCTCGTCCTAGCTTGCACGACTTTTCACCAGGAAATACAATAGCTCCCGTCTTCATTGCTTACGTTGATCTCGCCGTCATCATTGGTCGCTTCGTCAACCATAGCATACGAAAAAATTCGATCGAGCTGCAGATATCCGAGATTGGTCCCCGACTCCAGCAGTGGATCCAAGCCTTACCACCCGCTCTACGAATGTCGCCCGCCACCTACGCTACCGACTCGTTGAATGAATATTCGGCCATTGACATCCTCAACTTCTGTCAGCTGAACGTCACGTACTATGCCGCAGTTGCAATGCTTTATCGTGCTCGGACTTCCGATGGCGCCTTCCCAACAGCAGCTGTTCTCGCGGGGTCGGTGATAGCAGGCATCTTCGAGGATTTCCTGGCTCGAGATCAAGTACGCCACCTGGGACCGGTCTACACGTTTTACCTTCTGGTTGCTTCCATTGCTCTACTATCGTGCTACAAGTATGAAGATATCTGGCTGACCGCACAAGAAGACCTGAAGATCATCTCTCATGCGCAGGACGAAATGAAGAAGAAATGGCCTTCCGCTATTGGAAGCATCCGCAGCTTTGACAAGATGTACAATACCACGATCACGACTCAGACGAGGGAGAAGAAACTACCACAGCAGTCACTCGACGGTACCCAGTGCGACCTTCTCAGTGGCGTGGACGCTTTCGGCGGTGCGATGTGGAGTGCGATCTGCCCTACCCTAAGTGGTATCGACGATCGAGATCGAGATCGAGTAGTGGATGTCCAGCTTGCGGGCTATCAGGAATCGGGGCACAATATACCTAATGTCCCCTTAATTTCCACCGAGCATTTCGGCGAACCAGCGGCCGAGTTCGACTGGAACATGCTGCCGCTAGATCAGCACGACGAACAATGGCAAATTGACGACGACTTGTTTGGTGGCTATCTCTTCTGGGACGATTCCGCGGAAAGCTGAACAGCCTCACCTGAAGCTGTGGATCGATCAGGCTTGCTAGTACTCTAGTTGATCGTGAGCAATGCCTGAGTGCACTCGGAACTGAATAGCAACCAATGGCAAGCTATAAAGGTGTGGTTGCAAGTTTGCACCACATCACAGGATGGTGGTAGAGTGAGCTTCCATTAGGCTTGCCATCGTGCTACGAACTCCGCCGATTTTCTCCGCCTTTGTTCCCCCAACGAAGCCGCTTCGCACTCGACTCAAGTCACCCTTAAACACTTTGCCACGGCAGAGGCAGATGGAGTCGCCCTAGACCTTCAGTTAGCAACGCGCTCATATCACGTATGCCGCACGCGCTCACCTTGCTTGTTGCTCCACCTTCGTCGTTGCATCTAGTCATCGTCGTCATCGTTGTCGTCGTCGTTGTCGTCGTCATCATCGTCGTCACGGCGCTCGCAGCGGCAATCGTCACACTCGCGGCTGCAGCACTGCCTGTCACGGGCGCAACGAGCACCGACACGGCGGCACTGGAGGGTCGCCGCCGGCGACGGACAGACTAGCCTCTGGGTTTGGGTTCGGCATGGCGGCCGAGAAGCTCGCAAGAGCGAAGACGACGGTTGCGGCGATGCTGAGGACGCACATGATTGCTGTTTGGTTGGTTGCTTAGTTAGTTCGGTATGGTGTTGTTGGAAGTTGTTGCTGATGCTTCATACCAGGACCTGGCCCTCTTATACACAACCTGTTCTGACTCCGCCACCACGTTCATAATTATTCCTGTTTTCTCTCAGAGCTGGATTCTTTGCTGCTGAACAGCCTCAAACACGGCCAAGGTCTTGTTGCTGTACTACTCCACCCATGGCAGCGCCGAGTTGCGCGGCTATGAGGCTTTCACCGCTTTCCATCTGATGGCACGATCTTGTCTTCGACGGCTCGCACAGCCCATCACTTGGAGTGAGCGCCTTTCGCTATGGGTTTCTACGATCGAGCATGCAGCAAGAAGTATGAGGATGTCAGAATTGATCGATCATTGAAGCATTTCTCGTGCGTCGAGGAGCCGGGACCGTTCCCACTGGCTTGCACTGCGGCAAGCATGTTCCACTCGCTTTCTGCTTGTCCACGAAACTTGTTGAGCTTGTCTTCTTGGATAAGAGAACTCATTTACCAGCTCCAGACACGTGCATACTTGACTCGAGTTCGTTTGTGTTTGCTTCGCCACTATTGGCTTGTGGAGAGTATTGGGGAAACCGCTTGGCCACGTGAAGCCAGACATTGGCGTGACTGACTTGCGAGGTGGTGTGTTGGCTTTTACTCAGTAGGAATGCGAGCCTCTCGAGGACAAGTCTGGCCCTGGTGTTGAAGTCTCAAGCAGCTAGCAAAATTGAATATACCGTTCAGTCAAGAAGCGCGCCAACCAAAGCAGTACGATAGTCTATCATCAATGTGACCAAACTCATGGATCGCACAGCATATTAGTGTCGCCCAGTCTCGTCTGGACTCTTGACCGATCCATAAATAACACCCTTATAGCTGAGCTGGGTGATTGGCGACTTAGATGGTTGGCTGGCCTATAATCAAGCCACCCTTCGCCCGAAGCCAAACAGTGAGTCCGTCGGTTTGGAGGCTGTGGTTGCCAACACATAAGTTCTAAGCAGCGAGGATCCTAACACCATCGTGTATGAGACGAGAAGTAGTGCTACCAGAGATGACCGAATGTGGTGCAGCTGGGACGCAGTCCAGACGGCTGCCAGGACACAGTACAACTGTACGGTCGTGTACCTGGAGGCAAAAAGAAGAGCCCTTCCTCGTAAGTAGTAGGTCAAAAAACTTGTAAAAAACTGGGTCTCTTGATTCAGGGCACTTTCGGAAATCCGACGCCAGATAGGGCGCTATTCCAGTACGAACGGATGGAGTAGGAATTATGAGGGTCTACATGTAAGCTTCTTCGGTGACTCGACTTGCCACTCTACTCCGGCACGAGTTTACCCACGGACTTCCAGAAGCCGCATCTCGTGCCACGACCTCCTTCCCAGCTGTATGCGTCCGCGAGCCGGAACTCGTTCTTCTGGTTACCGCCCGTGCAGTCTGGCAAAACTCCGTCAGTGCTGCGATCGCCATTACACGGCTGATGACTTACATGGTAGTCCTCCCACCTCAATATTTACTGGACACGTCGTGTTGAGGTCCATAAGTTGTCGATCGTAGATATTGTAAGGAGGAAAGTCGCTCAACGGATTCTCGGTGCTGTTCTGTCTTGTGACGCCGTTCGCTATAAGACTAGAGACGGATGGATCATCGTTCACGATGAAGTTGCCGTACATTCTCTGGAAGGCATAAATCTAAAACAAGATTAGCACCGGCCTCGCAACGATGGAAGGGATTGGAGACGTACAAAGTCTGTACTATAGTACGAAGTAGTAAATGGAGACCGCAGAAATGCTGCACCATCCGCACCGTGGTAGGCATTTGGTACGGAGAACTGGTATTTGTAGCCTTGTCCGCCCCAGGCATTGTCGCTGTACGCTTCTGCGAGCCAATACGACGGGCAGATGAACGTCGTATCGCCTTAGACTGCAATGGCCCGCTCCATTCGTCCCGTTGCAGCAATGCTCTGATTGACGGTCGTCGGACCACTGTCGCCTAGAGTCGAGTACAACAGTGCGTTCGGATCGTCCGTAGCGTTGCTTGATGGGTAGTAGTAAAGAATCTTTGCAATGTCGTTGTTGGAAAACATAGGAAATACGACTTCAAGGTAGTTGACCAATTCGTCGATGGTGTCGATGACCGGCGGAACCTACGATGCTCCTTCCATAGCGTTGTGGCCTGCCAGGTGGTTCACACCGTTGACCCTCCGCTCGCCAAGTTGCTTGCTGGGTCGATCCTGGATGAGCCTGCCGTCGGTCACAGGCAAAAATGCCCAAGATCCCCAGGTACCACTTTGAGATTCCTGTACGTTAGCCGCAATAAGAGCGGCCGAATCGGCTTGAGACAGGCACTTGAAGATGGACGTCGACTGGTTGTTTTGGAACGGACCGCCGTTGAGATAAGCATCCATGACATTGCAGCCGGCAGCTGCGGCGAATGCGTAATATGCCTGCGAGGGCTGCCAGTCCTTGTATCCATACTGGAACGGTAGGTAAGGGCTCGAGGTGATGGAGTTCCTGAACGATGAGGTTCCGAGCGTTCCACCGTAGGCGATATTGAGCAGCATCACCGCGCCTGCACCAGCGCTCTCGCCGAAAATCGTCACTCTCGTGCTGTCACCGCCGAAAAGGTGGATATATTGTTGCACCCAGTGGAGAGCCATCTGTTGGTCCAGGATACCTGCATTCGGGGTTCCGAAGCGGCCGACTTCGTCAGATGAGAGGAAGCCGAAAGCACCAAGACGATATTGGATAGAAACCGCAATGAATGTGTTGCCATTCGTCGCCATGATAGCACTGATGTGGAAACCATTGCCTCCCGCGCCGTAGCCGCCACCATGGATCCAGACCATAACAGGCAGGCCGGGTTCGGAAGTGATGTTATGCTTCGCTGGGGCTTGGACCTGTACCGTGTTACTGTCGTGTATCGTCTAGACTGAGAACGAGAGCTTTACATTGAGGAACAAGCAGTCCTCGCTTGATTCCGAGTTGTCGTCTTCTTGGACAGCGCTTGCAGCGTTAGGAGCCTGAGGACATCTCGCGGCATAGTTGGAGGCTGAGATGACCGAAGATCTGTTGGTCAAAGCGGCGCGAGGATGCTGCCACCTATAGGCGGTCGTGTCCTGCCCGAACCGTATGCTATGGGGTGTTAGTGCGTTCCCGTCAGAGAGGATAGGGATGTCGCCTACCCGCGGAAGTTATTGATCTGCGCCGATTTATTGCGGAAGTCCTTATGAACAGCATACCCCAGGTCGACTGTAAGGGCAGAGTCTGTATAGTTAGCTACTGCTCGACGAGCATGCTGTGCAAGGGCCGTGGGTCGTAAGGAACGTGACGTGAGCTGGAAGAGGAGGCCACAGCGAAAGCGGCGAAGAACAGAGGACTGAAGTACATGGTCTATGCAGTAAGGAAAAGATACCGTGATGTTCTCTAGCAAGCCGCAGAGATGGCACAATCCCACAGCTTGCGAAGGATGCAGATACACGTCGTCTTTTGAAGGATTCTGGGCATGATCTTTCAATGATCTTCAGTCCTGCAGTAATGCCGGACCCTATCGCTGTAGCATGCACGCGATAACCATCTAGCTTCCTTATGTGGGCATGATGGGAGTGGATGGTTCGCGATGTGGTCATACACCTCCACTTTCGAGTCAATCCAAGTGATCGCAGCGAGGTTGGCGGAGATTTAGCGTGCTGAGCCACGCGAGACCCACGGCCGCCCACGTGCCGGCACCCGGCAGATGTGAATGAAGAAGGCATATGGAAGTCTTGCAAGAGCCTCATAGAAGGTCTGCACCAGATGCGTCTTCTGGAAGATCGAAAGAGTCGCGAAAGTCCTGCAAATTGGCCTGCACTTGTTCGCATCATAATGCTCTTCAGCCGTGCAGTTTGCGAAAAGATGAAGCCAGATTTTCAATCTTCTCGTGCTATGTGCAGAGATATCGCTAATAATATTCGTCACTTCGTCACAGTGTACAGCTTTTCCTCCATGCCATATATACATTTCCAGCCGCGGAGCACTCCATCTTGCATGACTAGAACGTAAGTAATTGCGCGGTATCATTCGTCATCGCCGATCGACGGAGTACACCATGTCCTTTCGAATACCATCGCTCATCCCAAGCGTATACCCGCCAGTCTCGTTCCCACTGTCGCCATACTTTGTCTCGGCGCCTTCGCTGATGATTCCCAGCTCGTCACTCTTCCTTGGGCGCGACCTGAATGGATCGGAAGCAGACCATGCCTTCGACTGACTCTCTGCCTGGCTGTTTGAGACGTTCTGCATAACGTGCTGGTCAGAGACCTCGTCATCATAGTATGGAGTCCTTCTTCCAGAACTGCCGACTAATTTGGGCCAGATCTTCTTAATGGGCTGGCGCATTAGAGGTAGACATGCACCGATGATGCCCATCCCAGATTCGAGGACTTGGAAGAGATTGGCGAGGGCGAAGCTGTCTGCATTGCGTGTCAGTGTAGTGTCAAAGACCAGGGAGTATTGGAAAACGGACATTTAGCCTTTTGTGTCCCGGCCTCATCCAAGTGACTGACAATGGCCGAACAGCTCAGTAGGCTGAAGACAACGACTCTGCCAATAAATCAGTAGGTTTCCACCAATATTGAGGGACCTTGCGCCTTACATTGCACCGAGAAGAAACATCCCAGTAAGCATGAACTTCTCCCTGGTCTTCAAGCTGAGCTTCCACACCATCGGTCTTGGGTACATATCAGCTCTCAGCAAATAAGAGTCGTGGGTGTTGATGATACACACTGAGGTAGCAGTAGGATGGCAAGATCGATAGAAACATCCCAGGCCACCATAGATACCCACAAGCCATTCTGATTGAAGCACTTGTACGATGCGCCTTCGGGAAGCCCTCCCCTAGGATATGTCCGCTGAAGCGACGTTGGCGGGAAGCTGCGCGTCAACGCACCACATGATAGGCACTGGAGTGCACTGGAAGATCCAACCAAAGATGTTGCCAACAGCCCAGCAGCCGCAAACGACCATGATCGACCAGCAGGCGATCCTGAATGGTCGTTGCACGAAGATCCGGTTAAGCAATAGCAAGACGGAGACCTTGTACATTGCCAGAGTGCAAAGCCAAAAGATGCTCCCCAAGAACCACCATTCATTGAAGAGCTCCTGTTGCCAGCGTGCGAGAGCCAGGTAGTCCGCTCCATAGCCAGCCCGAACGGACAGCGACCACAAAGTCGTCTGGACGACGAAGAAGCCCTACGGGGGTTTAGCTGCGTTCAGCGCAATACCACGGCTCTAAACCTACCAAAGTCACAATGATAGCATAGTCGTCACTTCCGAGTTGGCCCGCTGATATTCGTGAGGCTACTCGAATCATAACGAAGAAACCCGCAGCGATGATCATCACCATGAGTGTGATGAATAATCTCCAGCCATGGTTTCCGAGTCCGGGAGTTGGGAAGCCCGCTGGATTGATGTATACCATGTTGTTGGTGGTCGTCCGGTATGAATGATTTGCTGCAGTATAACCACGATTATCGCCAGTCTATTCGACGGCAAGGCCAAATCAATGGCACTCCGTCGTAGCTCTGTCAACGCAGTCGAGAGTGTTCGAAAGCGCGAGGTGGCCTTCAGAGCAGGGCATCGAATGCATATCCGTTGCAGGTGGTATTTTGTGCGAATGCCTGCAGCAGTCCAGGGCATTCACCCCATGGATGGCAGGTGGACGACAAGAGATCGACATCTGGCACGTCGTGGGGGATGCCAGACTTCTACCCAGCTAGTTTTCGCGACGTTTTGACTTTAGGGCGCGCCGGCAGTTCCACAATGCAAGCTTGCGGAAGCGGCGTCTGAGACATGACTCGACTTTGAGGGCTCTCGGAAGTGGCCGAAGTGAATGTCTCTATTCGTGGATGCGATTTGTACCTCGACTTGGACTCCAAGAGGAGATTCCAAGAGGAGGTGTAGTGTGTCAGGAAGGCGTTCCAACGCTGGATGAGCAGGAGAAGAGTGGCTCATCGCAAGCGATCAAGACATACAGGTCAGCGTCTTCTTCAGGATGATCGACAACAACTGCAGCCCGAAGCTGTGAAGGATGAGTCGTCGACCACTCAGGAACCCAACCAACAGCGACTACTATCAGGAGATGTTTTCAATGCCAGTAACTAGCCCCTGTTGTGTTTTCAATGCCAGTATTAATTACACTGCTAGTAATTCGTTTAGCTGTTTTTAATGCTAGTAAGCACGTAACGCCAAGACCAGTCAAATATTGATTAAAACTTAATTGAAATTTGAAAATTTAGTAGCGGCGCGTACGTAACGCGCGGTGTTCCCCCCGCTCGCGCCGAGTCGGTAGGGCTACTCAAATATTGACTCGCCCTAACGCCTAATTGATTAGCCTAAAGCTCTAACGCCCTAACGCCGTTAGCTAAAATTCGAAAATCTCTAAGTCCGCGGTACGCGGAGCGACCTAGCCGTCGGCCGAATTTCGCGCCGAGGAATTTAAGCCTCGGCGGGGTCGACTAATTACGAATTAATAAGAATTTAAGGATCGCGGGGTTAGCTAATTATACGGAACCTTAGATTAGCGACTTATTACCGTTAGCTAAAAGTTTACTTTTAGTAAGCTAATAGAGCTTATTTACTCTTACGGGATCCTAAAAGATAAGTAGATTCCGTATAGCTATAGTCTAGCTATTATATAGCTTTATAGGCTTCCGATTATTAACTATATTAGTATAGAATAGTCGGTTCTAGCTTAGGTAATAAGCTATATAAGCTTAGCCGACGGTAATATTAACGACGACGACTTTAGTATTACGATCCTATAAGGTAGTATTACGTAAGTACTTCTTTAAAGAGTAGGTAGTAGTAGGTATTTAGGTAAGATAACTCGAATATACTATAAATAGTTATAGACCTTTTAGTAAGATTATAATATAAGTTAAATATAAGTATA
>JAABUL010001319.1_pt1 | contig 48014 bp, 41 predicted proteins | sample 5559151 | NCBI WGS metagenome assembly JAABUL01 (sample SAMN10711876, study PRJNA513368) | rock metagenome | isolation source: Antarctica rocks | place: Antarctica: Victoria Land, Pudding Butte sud
GCACCGACTGCACCAGGAAATGCACGTGGTCACGGTCTGTGCCGATCTCCAGGAACGTGATCTCATAGCGGGCCGCGATCTCCAGGCAGATGTCACGCAGGGCCTCGTCCACGGCGGGGTCGAAGACCGCCCGCCGGTACTTGGACGGGCACACTGCGTGATACAGCAGGGCCGAGACGTTATGGCTCTTGCGGACGAAGGTGCTCATGCTTCACGATAGCATGGAAGCTCCCAGCGAAGCAAGCTTCGGGGCATTAAACCCCAAAAGAGTAAAGCAGTGATGCAGCGGCCCTTGTTGCTCTTGCGCCCGGATGGTGGCGGCGCGTCGTCCTCCCGTAACGCGGCATCCAGGCCGGCGAACGGTCTGGCGTCGTTGTGCTGGGGGCGATATTTGTTCGGGTCGGCGTGGACGTACCGCATAGTGGTGGTCACTTTATCGTGGACCAAAAGGCCCTGGGCGGCGAGCAGCCCGTCGTTTCCCGTGTTCGCGATCTAGTCGCGAAATAATGGCGGATCATCTTGAGGTTCATTAAAACACCCGCCACTTTCGCATACCGCTTGAACGAGTTAAGAAAGGTGTGGGCATCTATGGAGTCGTCGAAGAGTGTGGTGAAAACTAGCGTCTCAGGGTCAATGCCCTCCCGCAGCCTATCTGGATGGTCTGGATCAATGAGGCCGCGCAGCGTTAGGTATTGGCAGAGCCGCTCGCCGAATCCAGCGGAAAAAGGGTGGACGCTCTCCTTGCGGTTTTTTAATCCTTCTCCCTTCTCAATCTTGATATGGCACCCATCGAGACAGAGGTTCCGCAGGCGGAGGCGGAACAGCGTGGTAGGGCGTAGCCCTGTTTCCATCATCCCAGAAATGATTGCCATGTCGCGCAGTTTGAGGTACCGCCGCAGCTTCAGGGAGCGGCGGAGTTTATAACCGTTACGCTCGCTCCAAGCCGACTTGACGGCACGCAGGACTTTCAGCAGGTCCCCCTCGGTCGCGGCTGGGGGCTGATGCTCGCTCGGGGCGGGCAGCTTGTAGCCGTACAGTTTGTACCAGTGGTCTGGGCCCCGGTTGCTCTTGTGGTCGTACTTAATCACCCCCACGGCGGTCAGAATATCACTCCGCAGCGTGTCCTGGCTGACGCCCTTGCCGATGCGGTGCTTTTTGTAGCGATCAAGAACCCCTGGTGTTACCTGGGCGCAGTACGTAATGCCTTCGCCCGCGCACCAAGCCTCGAACGGTTTGGAACGCTCTGCGTAAAAGACCTGGGTCTTTGGAGCCTTGTCCGCTTTGCTCGTGAGAAACGCATTGACTCCGTCCTCGATAGTTTGGCCCAGGATGATCAGCGATGCCGCAGGACTGGTAGCAGCGGCTACTGCGGCGGTAGCAATGGTGGCGACGGCATCCTTCTCAAAAGCGTATGGCTTGCGGGCCTTGACCAATTTCCGAGGAGCCGATGAAATAGCATTACTGATAGACATAGACAGTACCTTACACCCATTAAAATGTATTGTAACCTGCAGATGGGTTTTTGAGTCGGTTACGCCCGGATAATAGTGCCATTTTTGTCCAGCGGACGGAAAAAAGTTAGACAATGGCAAAAAAAACCCAGTACCCCTTTGGGGTACTGGGTTTCGTGTTCTTTGTTATAGAATTTTTGAGGTGCGGGCAGGCTTGTTGGTTGCGTTGATTAAGAGTCAGGTGCGCTAACCAGCTGAGCTATGGAGGCACATCTTCTCGGCTAAAAAGGCTGTCGCCCATCTCAGCACGGCAAGATTATACCCCTGCTTGATTACTGTTATAAGCCCTTTTTAGCCCTCAGACACCTGTTTAAGTACAACGTTGATGTTAGTCGACGGATTTTTCTGAATGTTGCGCTCTCTGTTGGTGACGCTGCCTAGTCTTGCCGGGGCGAGATGACCACATAGCGGTGCGGGTCGTCGCCCTCGGAATAAGTCTGCACATCTGGGTGGTCCACCAGGGCTGTGTGCACAATCCGTCGGTCCATGGCATTCATCGGGTCGGTGACGGCTTCTTCGTTGTTGGCCGCCACCTGCGAGGCCAGCTCCAGGGCAAACTCGGTCAGCTTTTTAGCCCGGCGCGCGCGGTAGCCATCGGCATCCACCGTGATCCGCAGGCGCTGCTCTCGGCTTTTGTTGGTCATCAATGTCAGCAGGTACTGCAATGAGTCCAGGGTCTGACCCTGCGTCCCGACCAGCAGAAGGGCATCCGGGCCGGACACCGCCAGCGTCGCCGTCGTGCCGTCCAGCGTTTCCACCGCCGCTTCAGCCGACAAGCCGGCCGCTGTCAGAAAGCCCTGCAAATGCAGCAAAGCATGCCCCGCAAGTTGTTCGTTGTCTGTGTCCATTGCCACGTCACTGTGTCCTTTGTGCGCCGATACCGAGCCGAGACTGCTTCTAGCGGCGCTTCTTTTTGGGATGTATCTTGGTAGGAGCGATCACGCCCCGCGCCGTTGGAGTCGCCCCATTGGCATGGGGAGAGCGTGGCGTGCCATTTGCTTTCGCGGTTCCTGACGAGGCCGCTCCGGCTTCCGCCCCGGCAGTTTCCCGCGCAGCCCCCAGCCGCCGCCCGCTTCCATTGCCGCCATTGCCGTTCAGCGGCAGGGCTTTGATACGTCCACCGCCCCCTGGCGAAACCGGAACGTCGGGCAAGACCTTGCTGCCGCCGTCGCCGCCCGTGTCGTCTGCGGAGCGCTTCTTCATATAGTACTGCTGCTGGGCCGTGGACAGGACATTGAAGATCAGATAATACAGCACAAACGCCGACGGCAGGTGGTACTGCAAGAAGAAATACGTGGTCATGAACGGCGTCAGGATCGCCATTGTCCGCTGCTGCTCGGCCTGCTGCGGGTCGGGCGAGACGATCATGCGCTGCTGAATATACATGGACAGGGCATACAGCAGCAGGATGGGAATGTCCGGCTGGCCGAGGTTGATGCCCAGGAACGACGGATACTGGTGGGACAACCCGCTGCCGATCCACAGAAAATCCCCTTTGGCGAACTGGTATTGATACAGCCGGATCATGTAGTACAGGCCGTACAAAATAGGCAATTGCACGATGAGAGGCAGACAGCCCGCCGCCGGGTTGACATTGTTCTGCTTGTACAGCTCCATGACCTTGCGGCCTTGCTCTTCTTTGTTGCTTTTGTACTTGTCCTGAAGGGCTTTCACCTTCGGCTGAAGCTTCTGCATGGACTTCATGGACGCGTACTGCGCATTGGACAACGGCGTCAGCGCCAGCTTGACCAGCAGCGAGATGAGTAAGATCGCCAGAAAATACGAGTAAGACCGCGCTCCGGTCAGATGCACCAAGAAGTCAAGCGTCTTGTAAAGCGGCGGCCCGATCTGGCCTAAAAAGCCCGGCTGCGGCGTTTGGTTGAGCCGGTCTTGTTCCTGCTCCGTCCGCGCCTGCTCGGTTGCCGCCAAAGCCTGCTTGGGGAACGAGACATCCTTGAAATTGTTGTGCAGGGTCTGGTAGGCCTGAATAGCAAGCGAACCGTTTTTAAGCACCTTCTCCTGAAGCTGCGCCTGCTCAAACAGTGAGTCGGCAGCGTAGATGCTGCGCTTGAACTTGCCGCTGGCGATGACTTGCTGAAACTTGCCTGCCGGGCCTGCCGCTTGCAAAGCACGCCGGTGCGCGATGTCGCTCTGGTAAGCCGCGTCCCCGCTTTTGCCTGCTGCCTGGAGGCGCACGGCGTACTGCTGAGCATCCAGCGAAGCCTGATAAAGCCGCAGTCCAACCGCATACGCCGGTGGGACAGGCCCGCCCTGCACAGGCACAGCCGGGCCAAGAGTGGGTGCCGTCACGGCAGGCGGCATCTGCGCCCGCGCTTTTTCCCCACCGATCGGCAGCAGGGATAATCCCAGCAGCAGCGCCAGAAACGGCGCGAAACGTACTTTCATTCACTCTCCAAAAACCAGCAGGCGGCACACACGCCCAGCAATCAGGGAACCGGGTCATCCCCGCCGGGATGCCACGGGTGACAATGCGCGATGCGCCGCACAAACAGCCCCAACCCCCGCCAGACCCCGTGTTTTGTCAGAGCCTGCGCGGCATACTCCGAACAGGTCGGCGAAAAGCGGCATACGGCAGGTGTCCAGCGCGAAATACCACGCTGATAGATACGGATGATGCCCACCAAAACGTGCCGCATTTCCGTGCCTCTAAGACGCGCTTTGGATGACCGAAACAAGGGACACAGAAGGCGAGTCCGCCAGCAGTCCGCCTTGACGCATCAAACCGCCCATGGCTTCGCTGAGAGCCGGAAAATCCAGCGCCAGGGCCGGGCCGCGTGCCACAAACAGCATATCAACGCTGCGCCCGGCTTTGATCTTAGGCAGCAGCTGACAGCGGCTGATTTCGCGCATCCGCCGCTTGAGCAGATTGCGCACATGTGCCCGTTTCGCCACTTTTTTACTGATCACAAACCCAAAGCGTATGGGCAGCAGTCCGGCAGGATCTGCCGCCCCCCCTGTGTGGCCCCAGCGTACATGCAGAGATAAACACGGGTTGGCCCAGGATTTGCGCGTGCGATAAACAGCCTGAAAGTCGCGGCTTTTGCGCAGCCGCGCGGGAGGTGGCAGCATCGCCCGCGCCTAGTTCCCGTTCTTCTGGATCTTCACAATATGCGAAACACACAGCTTGTAGCGGCCTTTGTGGCGGCGACGCTTGAGGACATTGCGCCCATCCGGGGTGCTCATGCGTTCGCGGAAGCCATGAGTTTTCATCTTATGCCGAACATTCGGCTGATACGGTCGTTTCATCGCGCTGGTTCCTTTGACATCAATTGGCCTGTCTCAACAGCATTGGCCTGCACGGGGCAGGTCAAAACAAGTCCGGGTATTATAGCATACTTCGCGGGCGTTCCGCAACGTGCGCCCGGCTGCCCTTCTCGCCTTTTGCAGGCTTTTCTCTCTCGGCAAGGAGGCCCTGGCCCGTCGCAAAGCCGTTGCACACGCGTTACCCCTTCGTTCCATAGGCATACCAACGACGGAACAAATCCTTCCGTCGTTGGTACACGCTTGCAACGCCAAAGAAACGCCTAAAGAATGCCGAGGCGAGGCGCAGGCGGCGGGGACATTACAGCTCGTGCCAGGCGACCAGCCGGGCGCGGCGGTTGTCGGCGGCGGCGCGGGCGAGCGGGGAGCGCAGGGCGTCCAGCTCGCCCTGCCAGTCGTAGCGCCAGGGGAAGAGTTCGGCGAGCAGGCGGTTGTCCGTGCCGGGATGGCAGACAATCTCCGTTGCCCCCGGCTTTGCGTCTTGAATGAAGTGCGCAAGAACAGAGGACGACAGGTGGCCGGACACAGCCATGCCCGCGAAATGGTCGGTGGTGCGCAGGTTGTGCCGAAACAAAGACCGCCGGGAGACAGCGCACATCAGGCGCAGGGCGGCGGCCTGCGCGCGACGCCCAACTGTGACGGGCGCAAACGCGGGGCCATCCTGCGGCAGGCGAATAAACCGGATGCCATACTCTTCGGCCACCGAGCAGATGGTGCGCATGAGCGGTGGAAATGCGTGCAGATGCTGGTGGGAGTCGATGTGCGACACGGTCAGCTTGTGGGTGATGAGGGCGGCATTCAACTGCCCGCGCAGGCGGCGGGCCACTTCGGACGGAGGAAACTGCCCCTGCGCATACGCCCGGAAAAAGTCGGTAAAGGTCGCAGGCAGGCCAGGCAGGCCGACCAGGGTAAAGTGCAGCCCAATGTCCAGCGCAGGCAGGCGGCGGGCGCGACGCACGGCATCCGGCACAGCCTCTCCGCCAGTCATCAGGCTTGTGCTGGTGACAAGACCGTCGGCGTGGGCCAGCTCAATGGCGGCGTTGAGGGCGGGGTGCAGGCCAAAGTCGTCCGCGTTGACAATGATGCGGGAGAGATGGGGAGTGGCGAGGGGCGGGGTCATGGGCGGCCCTCACCCCCTAACCCCCTCTCTCGCCCCTCCGGGCTTGCCAGTGCAAAGCGGGCGAGGGGGAGCAAGAGTGGCTCCCCCGCCCTTCTCCCCGCTACGGAGGCTTTGCGACTAGGGGCAATTCTGGGGAGCCGGAAAGAGTTAGCCCTGCGGGCATGGCAAAGACACTGTGTCCTATTCCTAACCTTCGCCCGCTTCTGCACTGGCAAGCCCGGAGGGACGGAGAGGGACAGGCGCGAAGCGCCAGGGTGAGGGCCGCATTCGCCACGCAGGCTAATCCAAAGCCAACGGTTCACACAATGCCCGCCTTTACCAAATCTTTCAGCATCAGCATGCCCACAGGCCGCCCGCCCGCATCCACCACCGGCGCTTCCCCGGCGCGGCTGCCCGGCAGCGGGTGGAACTCACCCAGGCGGCGCAAACCGTCCACGGCCAGCAGGTCGGGGCGGAGAGTGCCGGGGTGGGCATTCATCACCAGGGATACGGGCGAAGACAGCCCTGCCTGGTCGCGCAGCAGGTGGCGGCGGATGTCGCCGTCGGTGAGCAGGCCACTGACCTGCCCAATGTCGTCGGTGACAATGGCCGCCCCGGCATGGGCGCGCGTGATGGCGAACATCGTATCCAGCACGCTGGAAGTTTCGGGCACAATCGCAATGGCCTCGCCCGTGCACATCAGGTCGGCGACGCGCAGGGTCAGGCGTCGGCCCAAAGTGCCTGCGGGATGATACTGCGCATAATCTGCCGGGGTAAACCGGCGGGCCACCATGACCGACACCGCCAGCGCATCGCCCAGCGCGATCATCGCCGTGGTGCTGGTGGTCGGGGCCAGGTTCATCGGGCAGGCTTCACGGTCTACATGGATCGGAAGAACGAGATGGGCCGCCCGCCCCAGCGTGCTTTCAGGCCGGTTGGTGAGGGCAAGAATCGGAGTGCGAAGGCGCGCAAAGGCGGGCAGGATGGCAAGCACTTCATCGGTTTCGCCGCTGTACGAGAGTGCGACCACCACATCGCCGGGCTGCACTACGCCCAGGTCGCCGTGGACGGCCTCGCCGGGATGCAGAAACAGCGCGGGCGTGCCCGTGCTGGACAATGTGCCCGCAATCTTGCGCCCCACCGCGCCGGACTTGCCCATGCCCGTCACGACAATGCGCCCCGGCGCGTGGAGCAGCAGCGCCACGGCCTGACGCCAGGTGTCTTCTTCTAAGCCATCGGCAAGAAAGTTTAAGGCCAGGGCGGCTTCGCGCAGAACGCGCCGCGCTTCGGCCAGCCAGTCGGCGGGGGTGCTGTGTTCCATCGGGTAGAAGTATACCGCATGAAGGCAATTCGCCGCCGCATGGCCGTTTCCCGGTAATTTGCGCAGGGAAGAGCAGCCCGAAAACCGGCATAATTGAGAGTGACAGGGGGCGCGCCGGAAATCTTTCCCCGGCACCGGCCCCGGTCATCCTTCGCACTCGACAAAGGCAAACCATCCGGCACTGACCGGTTTCCCGAAAGGGTGGGACGCAAAGCTACGGGCCTTTACCTCACTTCTCGCACGAGAAGCCGGGGCGATGGCCGCCGAGCTACCGAACTGCGACGATTACGAAGGAGTGCAGTACCATGTCGAAGGAGATTTCGAGCCGCATCGCGGCCTTTTGTTCAGTCGTTATTGTGTCAGGACTTGCCGGAGGGGGTTCGGGGCACGCGGCTCCCTCCGCGCCCGCCGCGCCCAAAGCGACCGTGTCCGCGCGGCTCGCCCCGAACGGCGGCCCGGTCGTGAAGCTCGGCCCGGCCATTTTGGAAGAATACACAGTGTCGCCCGGCGGCATTGCGGTCATGCAGGAAACCGTGCCGGGCGCGGCGCAGCAGGCGCAGGCCGCACCGGTCAAGCCAGCGACATCGGCGTCAGGCCGCAAAGCCTGACAGCAAAGACAGCGTTGTTTGTTTATCTTTGGGGAGGGCTGCCTAGTGCGGCACTCCCTTTTTGTCGCTCCGCCATAATCTCAGTGCAGCGAAGATCAACACGGGCATGACTATCAAGATAGGGAGCCAGACAGGGCCGTACCACGCAATCGGCACGAGAAAGTACAAATCGGTGGACGAGAGCGAACGGGGGAAGCCTGTCCACGGAAGCAAGAAGAGATAGTAGCTTTCATCCCAGAGCGCAAACGTATAAAGAAACACGGCCAGCCGCTCGCGCCCGGTCTGTCCCCCACCCCAGGCCGCGCCCGCCAGCAGCAGCAGGGTCGCGATTTCCCGGCTGCGCTCCAGGGCAAGAAAGCCGTGCCGGGCCATGTCTGACGCGACAGACGGCGAAGAAAAGTCCAGATGCTTTTTCGCAAAAATCTGGCGGTAGTCCAGGCCATAGCCTTCCCCCATCAATTGCCGTAAGTAAACAACGAGCGCGGCCTCGGTGTACCCGAACGACAGCGCGAACAGCGTCCAGCCGAAGATACGCAGCCACGGAAGGCGTGCTTTGTGGGTGATTTCGGGGGCAGTAGTTAGTATGTCCATAACACGTGGGTTTACAGCACTAAGTCGCCGGTCTCGCCGGTGCGGATGCGCAGGGCCGTGTCGCCGGGCAGGACAAATATCCAGCCGTCGCCCTCCTCGCCGGTGCGGGCGTATTCCAAGATAACCGCGACAGCATCGTCCACGTCTTCGTCGCGCAGAGTCATCTCCAGCTTGATTTTGGGCGGCAGGCGCAGCACATACTCTTCGCCCCGAAACAGTCCCCCCGGCTGTCCGCCGCCCGCGCCGCTGCCGCGCACATCGCTGACAGTCAGGCCGCTGATGCCCGCCTCCGCCAGCGCGCTTTTGACCGCTTCCAGGCGCAGAGGGCGAATAATCGCTTCCAGCCGTTTCATCTTCTGTCCCCATTCCGGCGGCAAGCCATCTCAATCAGGTACAATAACGCAAAACTCACACAGAACCCGCAGTCCCGCACCCTAGTTTTTGTGCGGGCGGGAAAGGAACTCACCCTGATGCATCGTTTCCGATGCCACTTGTTCAGCGCGGCCATGCTGGCCGCGGCACTCTGCGCCCATTCCACATTCGCCAGTCAATCCCCTGCTCATTCCGACACGTCTTCTTCCCAAAAGAGTTCGCGCTCCCATTCTAAACCATCGGCATCGTCCGCCGCGTCGTCCGACACGGAAAGCGCGGCCCCGGCGAGCCGCCTGGATACGCGCATGAAACTCGGCGACGGACGCCAGCTCTGGCACCCGACACGCCGCCAGATCGGTGTTGCCTTCGCGCCGGGCAGCGGGGAAGAAACCCCGACCGAGCAGCTCCATTTCACCGTGGACCGCGCCAAGCTGCGCGCCTACTTCAACCGCATACGGCCCTATGTGCGGCGCGCGCCGCACAATGCCAAAGTCGTGGTCGCCGAGCGCAGCTCCAGTGACATGGGCGAGGCGCAGGTGCCGGCGAAGATTGTTCCCGGCTACGACGGCGCGGTGTTGGACACGGATGCCGCCGTAGATTTGGTGCAGAAGACGCTGCAAAGTAGCCCGTCCACGACCCACATTGTCCTGCCGCTCAAAGTCAAAGCCGCAAAGGCGACCACGGCCTCTTTGCAGGGAATTAATGCGCGCATCGGGTACTTCGTGACCCATTTCAATCCGGGCGAAGTGGGCCGCACCGTCACGGTGCGCCGGGCGATTGATTTGATCGACGGCACCGTGGTCAAGCCGGGCGAGGTGTTTTCCATCAATCAGGCCGTAGGCGAGCGCACGGCGGAGCGCGGCTTCGGCATGGGGCATGTCTTTGTTGACGGCAAAATGGAAAAGCAGCTCGGCGGCGGCATGTGCCAGGTGGCGACGACCCTGTTCAATGCCGCCATGCTCGCCGACCTGAAGATCGTGGAGCGCCACCAGCATGTGCGCACGGTTCCTTATGCCCCGCCGGGCCGAGACGCAACCGTGTATTGGGGCCAAAAAGACTTCAAGCTCGCCAACAACACCGATGCGCCTTTGTTTATCTCCTATCGGACAACCCGCACCCATGCCATTGTTTCGCTATTTGGCAAGGCCACGCCGGGGCGTAAAGTCGTGCTGGTCGATCACTCGCGCCGGTTGGGGGAGCGCCACTACACCGGCGTCTTTTACCGCGTCGTCTATGAGCCGGACGGCGCCGTGCAAAAAGACAAGCCGTTTTACAGCGCCTACAAATGGACGCCCGCGCTGGACTTCAGTCATTAAGCAGCACAACTTAACAAGACGCCGCGCATGGGCGCGGCGTCTTCTTTTTTGCCGTGCCCCAGGCAGGATTTCTTGGCGGCGGGCGCGAACGAAGGGCCACAGACCCTTGCAAGGGCCATTATTAGGAATTGTTAGAGGAGAGTTTATGCCACACACATTGAAAATCGGGATTATCGGCTGCGGCGGCATTGCCAATGGCAAGCACCTGCCCGCCCTGTCAAAACTGCCCGATGTAGAGATTGCCGCGTTCTGCGACATCGTGCCGGACAAAGCCGCCCGGGCGCGCGAAAAGTACGGCAGCGCCGATGCCAAAGTCTATGATATGTATCAGGAACTGCTCGCCGACGACAGCCTAGATATTGTCCATGTCCTGACCCCCAATAATTCCCACGCTGAAATTACGATTGCCGCCCTGGAAGCCGGTAAGCATGTCAACTGTGAAAAGCCGATGGCGAAGACTGCCGCCGATGCCCGTCGCATGCTGGAAACAGCCAAACGCACCGGCAAGAAACTCACCATCAGCTATCAGAGCCGCTTTCGCGAAGACTCACAATATCTGTACCACGCGATCCGGCAGGGCGATTTGGGCGAGATTTACTATGCCAAAGCCCACGCCGTCCGCCGCCGCGCCGTGCCGACCTGGGGCGTCTTTCTGGATGCGGAAAAGCAGGGCGGCGGGCCACTCATAGACATCGGCACCCATGCCCTTGACCTGACCCTCTGGATGATGGACAATTATCAGCCCAAAACGGTGCTGGGCCAAACATTCCGCAAGCTGGCCGATAAAGAAAACTCCGCCAATGCCTGGGGGTCGTGGGACCCCAAGAAGTTTACGACCGAAGACTCCGCTGTCGGCATGATTACCATGCAAAACGGCGCTTCCATTATCATTGAAGCGAGCTGGGCACTCAATATTATGGACACGGAAGAGGCCACCTGCACTCTCTGCGGCACGGAGGGCGGGGCGGACTTCCACGGCGGCCTGCGCCTGAACGGGGAACGCTACAGCCGTTTGTACAACAATCAGGTGGTGCTGGGCGGCAGCGGGGTGGCGTTTTTTGAGGCATCCTCCAGCCCCAACAGCGCGGCGGAAGCCGAGATGCGCGCCTGGGTCAATGCCGTCCGCACCGACACAGATGTGGTGGTGAAACCTGAACAAGCCCTGGTCGTCTCCGAGGTTTTGGAGGCGATCTACACATCCGCCAAGACCGGCAAGGCGATTGACTTTTAGCGCGCCCCCTCGCTGAGTTCGTATAGCTAAAGCCGCCGCCCAATTTTATAGGCGGCGGCTTTTGTTTTGCGCGGCGCAGCAAAGGCCTTGTTTCTTCGCGGCGGGCACGCCGCAAGCGCCTGCCGAGCATGCGGGCGGGCGCGGGGGCCGGGGCTGATGCTCTGCACCGGGGGCGGCGTGTTCTCTTTTTACAGCGTCAGCAGGCGTCCGCAGTTCTCGCAGGTCTGCGGCTTGACACCCTCGCGCACGACTTTAACATCGGCGGATGGCAGCTTCATATGGCAGCCGCCACAGTTGCCGTCTTCAATCTTGGCGATGCCGATACCGGCGTGCTTGGCCCGAATGTCTTCGTAACGCTTGAGCAGGGCCGGGTCTTCCACTTCGGCCACAGCAGCGGGGCGACGACGGGTGGCATCGGCCATCTCCAGGCTCAATGCTTCAAAGCGGCTTTGGAACTTGGCGAGCGTATCTGCGCGCTTGGTGTCGGCTTCGCGGGCGGCGGCCTGCGCGGTGGAGGCGGTGGTTTGCGCTGTTTCCACTTGTTCCATGTATTCCAAGATGCGCGTATCCATTTCGGACTGCTGGCGACCGAGAGACTCTATCTCGCGTTCAATGTTGGCAAGCTCTTTGGCATTGGTGATGCTGCCCTGGTACATGCGCTGGTGGGCGGCTTTGCGCTTTGTCTCTAATGCGGCCAGCTTCAGCTCGCTGTCTTTCAAGTCGGTGCTGATTTTGTGCAGGGCGACGACTTGGGCGGTGGCGTGGGCCTGAGCGTCCTGGGCGTCTTTGGTGGCCTGTGCGCCGTTGTCAAGTTGGGTTTGGGTGCGCCGCGCGCGGGCAATCTGGGTGTCAATTTGCTGCAGGGCGTACAAAGCCTGCAAGTTCTCGTTGAGCGTTGCTGCCATAAGGGAAAAGGCTCCTTTGCACGGGCATGTGCGCGCTCTTCTATTTTAGCAGATGCCAGGCGGGGTGTCAAACGGGCGAAAGCCTCTCCCTCGGTGGCTTAGGCGTCCCTGGCCCATGCACACGGCCAAAACAGGGCCGAACAAACGTGCGAGAGGTATAATAAATACATGGCAAAGACGCAGACAAGATTTGTGTGCCGCAACTGCGGCTTTGAAACGCCCAAATGGCTCGGCCAATGCCCGCAATGCGAGGAATGGGGCACATTGGAAGAAACAGTCACGCAGGCAGGGCCGCCGCGTGGCCTCGGCGCGAAGGCAACGGGCAGCCCCGTAGGCGCGGCGTTTGTGGGGCGCAATGCGCCGCAAAGGCTCACCGAGGTACCGTCGCCGTCGGAGGAAGGGCGCGTGCTGACGGGGCTGTCGGAGTTTGACCGCGTGCTGGGCGGAGGCATTGTGCGTGGGGCATTGATACTGATTGGCGGTGATCCGGGCATCGGTAAAAGCACGCTGCTGACACAGGTGGCGGGGCATCTTGCCTTGCACGCGGGCCGGACATTGTATGTCTCCGGGGAGGAGTCGGCGACACAGATTAAGCTTCGCGCCGAACGATTGGGGGTCGCGGCGGGCGATTTATTGTTGCACAATGAGACCGATGTGACGCTGATTGACGCGGCTATTCACAGCGAAAAAGCGCAGTTTGTCATTGTGGACAGCATCCAAACCATGCAGCATCCCGCTGTGGAGTCGGCGGCGGGGAGCGTCTCTCAGGTGCGGGCATCTACGGCGGCATTGGCGCAGGTGGCGAAGTCCGGGGGGGTGCCGATCTTTCTGGTGGGGCATGTCACGAAAGAGGGCGCGCTTGCCGGGCCGCGCGTTTTGGAACATATGGTAGACACTGTGCTGCAATTTGAGGGCGACCGGCATTACAGTTACCGAATACTGAGGGCAGTCAAGAATAGGTTCGGCTCCACCGATGAATTGGGGCTGTTTGAGATGCACGAGGAAGGGCTGGTGGAGGTGACCAACCCCAGCGAGATGCTGCTGGCGGAGCGGACGCAGAACGTCGCCGGCAGCGCGATCAATGCGATTGTGGAAGGCACGCGGCCTCTGCTGGTGGAGGTGCAGGCGTTGGTTGCGCCGTCGTATTTGACCAATCCCCGCCGCACCGTTTCGGGGGTGGATGTGGGGCGGGTCAACTTGATTTTGGCGGTTTTGGAGAAGCGTGTCGGCCTTTCTTTGGCGAACCAGGACGTGTTTGTCAATATCGCAGGCGGGGTGCGGGTGGATGAGCCTGCCGCTGACCTTGCGATTGCGGTCGCCGCCGCGTCGTCGTTTCAGGAGCGCCCGGTCGACCCTCAGACCATTTTGACGGGGGAAGTGGGGCTTGGGGGCGAAGTGCGCGCGGTGGGACAGATTGAAAAGCGTTTGCGGGAAGCATCGCGCATGGGGTTCACGCGGGCCATTATCTGCGCGCGAAACAAGAGCAACCTGCGCGGCAGCATCGCGGGCTTGCAGATTATTGGCGTGGATAATGTGCGTCAGGCGATGGATGCGGCCCTGGCGCGGGCTTAGGAAACCTCCCTCCCGGCTTGGGATAACCTCCCAAGCCGGGAGGAAGTTAGTCTTCGGTTTTGGCGCGTGCAATCCTTCCATCTGTCTCCAGTCTGTGTGTCATAAAACCGATAATCAGAGTACGTTGATAGCGCATTAGTCTTATATCGGGAGGCTGCTGGGAAAACAAGAGTGCGACATTGGGAGAACACTGGCCCGATACTCATAAAACACTGGTGCGATACTGGTAGAGTACTAGGAGAGTATTGGGAGAACACTGGCAGAACACGCATGGAATACTGGTAGAACACTGGCAGACAACGGGCGAAACAGGGGCTGGAGAGTGGCAAAGCGGGGGCTGGCGGCGCGAAGCGGGTCATGGGGAGCAAGGCTCGCCATTGCCTGCGCGTTCGGCCTTGCATTGCTGTGCCAAATGGCATGTCCCGTGGCGGCAGCGAAGGCGCAGGCAAACGCGCCATCGCTGATCGTGGTCTTATTGCCCGGCACAAGCCTTACGGACTGGCAGCGCGCCGATGCCCCGGCTTTGCACCGGCTGATGGCGCAGGGGGCGCTCGCCGTGATGAACACGCGCACCGCACGCACGGGTTCGGATCAGGTGCGGGAAAGCAAAGCTAGCGCCGTGCTGACAATGGGCAGTGGCGCGCGCGCGGCGGGCAGCGATCAGTGGCTGCAATTTGTCTCGCCGGGGCAAGTGGTACTGCCGTCCGGTGTCACGGCGGCAGAGCTGTACCGGCGTCGCATGGGCAGTGCGCCGCCTGCGGGTAATTGGGTGGATACAGACTGGCCGCGCGTGCTGGGCGCAAACGCTGGCCGAGGCTACGCTCTTCACCCTGGGAGCCTTGCCGACGGGCTGGCGGCGCATGGGGTTTGGCTGCGCGCGGGCGGCGGCCGCTTCGCGCTGCCGGTCGTTTGTGATGGCCTGGGCACAGTGCAGGTTGTTGATACGCTGATGCTGCCGCCCGGTCGCCCCGCGTGCGTGGTGTGGGATGCGGGAGCCGACATTGCCGCCGCCGATACGGTGCTTGCCCAGGCCATGCAGTTGGAAGCGCAGGCAGGGGGCCGCGTGCTGGCCCTGTCGCCATTTGCATCCGACAGAGACTACGCACGCGGCGCGCGGTTGACGCCGGTTGTGTTGTGGGGCACGGGCGAAGCGCCGGGCCTTTTGTTTTCCCATTCAACGCGGCGGGCGGGCCTGGTCACCGATACAGACTTTGCGCCTGAAATAGCGGCCTACTTCGGCGCGACATTGCCCGCCCTGCCGTTCGGCCAGGCATGGACGGTGCGGCCTGCCTCGCATGCATCTGCACGGGTGATGCGTCTGCAAGCGGGCGCGTATCGGCAGGCTTTGGGAATGCGGGTTTTGCCCGTCTTTGCTGCCCTGCTGGGGCTGTTTCTGCTGGCAGGCACCAGCCTGGCGGTGTTTCGGGGGCGCGGCATGCCTGCGCTGGCGTTGTTTCCCGTGGTCAGCCTTGCGTCTTTGCTGCTGAGCGGGTCGGTGGGAGAGTGGGCTGTTTGGCTGGTGGTGCTGGGAGTGAGCGCGGCTCTCATGACTCGCGCTATGGGAGCGGCACAGGCTGTGACAGCCCTCTGCCTGTTTATTGTCGCGGTGATGGCGGTTGATTTGCTGTGCGGCGATCCGTTGATGCGTCGCAGCCTGCTGGGCTACTCCGCGGTGGAGGGCGCGCGCTACTACGGCATCGGCAACGAGGCGATGGGGGTTTTGATTGGGGCCGCTCTGTGTCTGGCATGGCGCGTATGGCCCGCCGCCAAACAGCCGCTGCCTCGGTGGGTTATCGCTGCAGGCTTGATGGGCTTGACGGCCCTGCTCGGGCTGCCCGCGTTCGGTGCGAAGGCCGGCAGCGTGTTTGTCGCCGTCCCCGCGTTCGGCGCTCTGCTATGGAAGCTGAGCGGCAGGAGAGGGGGGGGGCAGTCCGTGCTGATGTTAACGGCTCTGGCTGTGGCTGCGATGGCGGGGATCGTGCTGCTGGACAGGCATTCGGGCGGGGGGCAGTCGCATATTGGTCAAGCCGTGGCGCGGATTACGCAGGGGGGCTGGCGGGAAGCGTGGGACATTGCCGCGCGCAAGCTGGGCGTAGAGGTGCATCTGCTGGGGCACAGCGCGTGGGCCGTGCCGTTGTGGGGCGGTATTGTTGGTCTGGCAGTGCTTGCCAAACGGCGTCGCGGTGATCAGCATTTGTCTGCGTTGTTGTCGGCGGGAGCCGTGGCGGCGGCAGCGAGCCTGGCGTTCAACGATGCGGGTACGGTAGCGTGCGCGTTGTGTTTGGCAGTCGCGTGGAGCACGGTGGCTTCGGGACAAAACGAATAAAGCCCCTCTTTGCAAAGGTCTTGCAAAGAGGGGCTTTCTTAGCATCCGCCTGCATTTGCAGGCGGATGCCGGGTGATCCAAAACTCACGCTTACTGGGCGGGAGTGGCCGGAGTGGTCGTGCCAGCGCCGGGCGTGGTCGGAGCAGGCGTCGTGCCGGTGGAAGGCGAAACGCCGGGGTTCGGCGTGCTGTCCGAAGGCGTAGAGCCGGAGGCCGGGGGCACGGTCTGGTCTGTTGGGGCAGGCGTCGCCATTGGCGTTGTGGTTCCTGCGCCCGTTGTGTCTGTGGGGCTGGGGGACGGCATGTTCATCGTGCCGCTGGTGCTGCTAGACGAGCCGCTTGCCAGGTCGCTGGGCATTAGGACGGTATCAATCGCGTGGATGATGCCGTTGGTTGCCATGATGTCGGCCTGGGTGACGGTGGCGTCATTGATCTTCACTGTGCCATTGGAGGCGGTGACTTGCAGCGTGCTGCCTTCCAGGGTGGGAGGCGAGGTCGGCGAGGTCATAGATGTGGCGGTGGCGGCATCCACGCGGGCCGGAAGCACATGGTACTTGAGCACGGAGGCCAGCTTGGTGGGGTCCCGTTCAAGGTCTTTCAGTGCGCCTTTGGGAAGCTTCTTGAAGGCGGCATTGGTCGGGGCGAACACGGTGAACGGTCCCGGCCCCTGCAGGGCGCTGACGAGGTCGGCGCGCTTGAGTTCTTTCACCAAGGTACTGAACCGCTTGTCGCTCATGGCGATGGCGACGATGTCCTGGGTCGGGGCCATGGGCATGGATGCGCTTGTCCCGCCTGCCATCGGCGGGGTCATGGTGGACGATGTGGACATGGAGGATGACGGAGACATCATCCCCATGTCGCCGCCGTTTTTGAGAGCCATCGTGCCGGTGGCTTCATAGGCGGTTTCGTAGGCGGCAATTTTGTCTTTTTCGGTGGCAACATCCAGCACATCGCCCAAATTCAGGTTGTACTGCGTGGCGAGGGTAGAGAATGCCGTGCCGTGCAGGACGCGGTCAACGATGTCTGTGAAGGGAGCGCCGGAGTAGTGGTGGAGTTTTTCCATGGACGCCACTTCGTTGTCCGAGAAGCCCACAGCTTTGGCCTTCTTGAGGTCAGTGTAGTTCAGCTCAGGGTCGCCGAGCACGCTGTAATCGATGGAGCCGGGCGCCATTGTGGTGGTTGTGGACATGCTGCCCGAGGACAGTGAGCCGGGGTTGGACATCGGCATGGTGGCATCCGGGGCGGGAGCCATCGGGGCCGGCGTCGTGGCCGAGGCATCCGGGGCGGGAGCTGCCGGGGCCATGTTGGGGTCCGGGGCGGGCATGGTCATGGGGGCGGGAGCCGCCGGAGGGGGCGGGGCGGGTGTCGCGTCCTGGGCGAGGGCGGCGGACGAAGCGGAGGCCAGCATGGCTGCCACGGCTCCTGAGAGAATCCAATTGCGTTTCATAGTTTACTCCTTCGGCTTAGAAAATGTGCATCTTAGCGGACTGGCATGGTCAGTACGCTTCTTTCGCACAGATATTACCGGATTTTGCGTTCTATAAACATCATTTTAGTAATTTTGCAAACTTTTTTTTATGCAGGGCTTTGTTCCCTGCGCGGCGAAAGGGAGATTATGATGGGCACTCGCATGGCTGGATACTTTGGCGCGGGCGGCCCTTTGGCGCAAACTCTGCCTTCTTTTACGCCCCGCACGCAGCAGGTTTCGGTCGCGGAGGCCGTGGAAAACGCGCTGGGGCAGAGCGGCAACGTTGCACTGATTGAAGCCGGAACCGGGGTCGGCAAAACGCTGGCGTATCTGGTTCCCGTCCTGACACGGGCGCGGCCCGACCGCAAAATTATCATTTCCACGCACACGCTGGCGCTGCAGGCCCAGCTTGCCGAGCGCGATATGCCGTTTGTGCAGTCCCTCAGGCCCATGCCGCCCCAGGCGGCGGTGGTCAAAGGCCGGGGCAATTATCTGTGCCTGCAGGACTTTGATGCCGCCCGCGCCGACCTGTGGACCGCGGGCGACCCGCAGTTTGCGCAGATCGGGCGCTGGAGCCAAGCGAGCGAAACAGGCGATGTGGGCGAATTGGATTTTACTTATCCCCATTGGGGCGACATTCGCGCCAACCCCGATACGTGCAAGGGGCAGGAGTGCCGCTTCTTTGACCGCTGCTTTTACTATCGCATGCGCAGGGCGGCTCAGGAAGCATCCGTGCTGCTGGTCAACCATGCCCTGTTCTTCAGCGACCTGGCCCTGCGGATGAGCAATGCCCCGGATGCGCGCCTGCTGCCGGACTATGATTTTGTGGTCTTTGACGAGGCGCACCATCTGGAGACAGCCGCTGCGGGGGCGTTTGGGATCGCGTTTTCATCGGCCCGCCTGCCCGCGCTTTTGGAAAAAGTGCGGCGCACCGCCCGCGCTTTGGACATCAACACGGATCGCTTAAAGGCCATTGCGGCCTCGGCGGAAGGCTTGTTTGCGCCGTTTCAGCAGGCGGGGCGGCCCGAGTTCTTTGTGCATGACGTGCTGCCGCGCGAGACCGACATGGAGCAGTCGCGCGGGCAGGTCGCGGTGATCGGCACGCTGTTGGACACTCTTGCGCTTGAATTGCTGAAGCAGGACACGCACGGCCAGCCTGCCTTGAAAGACCGCATTGACGGCCTGCGGCGGCAGTGCGTCCGCGCCAAAGAAGAATTGTCGCTGCTGTTTGGCAGCGACAACCCAAACTTTGTCCGCTGGGGCAGCCTGGGCCGCACGCAGGGCCGCGCGCCGTTTGCCACCCTCAACTGGACGCCCATCTCGGTCGCCCCCATTCTGGCCGAAGCATTGTGGAAGGAGCCGCGCACAGTCGGCGCGGCCTTGATCTCGGCCACCCTGTCCACTGACGGCGGCTTTGGCTATCTGCGCGAGCGTTTGGGGCTGCCCGCGCTCCTTCCTGCTGCTCCCGCGCCTTCCCCCACCCCCGCGCCTGCCACGCGCGCCCGCAGCCGCAAAAAAGCCCCGGCGGGTATCAGCGAAACCGTGGTCGGCTCGCCGTTTGACTACGCAGCGAACTGCCTGCTGTATATCCCCCGCATGCTGCCGCCCCCCACAGACACGCCCGCGTATGCCGCGCAGGCCGCCGAAGAAATGCTTTCGCTTTTGGAGGCATCGGGCGGCGGGGCGTTTGTTTTGTTCACCTCGCACCGGGCGCTAAACAGCGCGTATGAGATTTTGACCCAATCCGATTTGCCGTTTGCCATTTTGCGCCAGGGCGAGATGCCCAACAGCCGCCTTGTGGAAACGTTTAAGCGCGAGCCAAACGCCGTGCTGCTGGGCACGCAGTCGTTCTGGGAAGGCGTGGACGTGCCCGGCGCGGGCCTGCGTTTGGTGATTATTGATCGCATCCCGTTTGCCGTGCCCGACAGCCCGCTGCACAAGGCGCGCGTGGACAGCATCACGCAGGCGGGCGGCGACTGGTTTGACGAGTTCGCCCTGCCGCAGGCGCAGCTGAAGCTCAAGCAGGGCTTTGGGCGGCTCATTCGCACCCAGGAAGATCGGGGCGTGGTCGCCATTTTAGACACGCGCCTGGTACGCAAAACCTACGGGGCGCGGTTTCTGCGCTTTCTGCCGCCCGCCCGTTGCACGTCGGATTTGGACGATGTCCGCGCGTTTTACGCCCCACTCCCGCACGAGAAAGAAGCCCTGCCCACTTTATGAAGATTTACACCAAGACCGGCGACACCGGCGAGACCAGTTTGTACGGCGGACAGCGCGTCCTGAAAAACGCCCTGCGCGTGGAAACCTACGGCACCGTGGACGAGTGCAATGCCGCGCTGGGCCTCAGCCTGACCTTTCCGATTGACCCTGAAGCCTCCGCCATCGTCACCCGTATTCAAGGCGAGCTGTTTGAGCTGGGCGCAGACCTCGCGACCCCGGTTGTGCGCGGCGAGATCGTGCCGCGCATGCAGCCCGAAGAAACCGCCCGCTTAGAAGCCGAGATTGATAAGATGGAAGCCGACCTGCCTCCGCTGCGCCGCTTTATCCTGCCCGGCGGGTCTAGCACAGGAGCCGCGCTGCACCTGGCGCGCACCCTCTGCCGCCGCGCCGAGCGTCACCTGGTAAGCTTGGAGCAGCAGGAAGAAATCAACCTGGAAGCCCTGCGCTATCTGAACCGTTTAAGCGACCATCTCTTTGTGCTGGCCCGCTGGGTCAACCACCGCGCCGAGGCGACTGAGACCGAATGGATGCGCCCCGACCGGGGTTAATTTTTGGGCTGCGCCTTTGTCCCCTGCTCCCCCTTTCGGCGTTTTATGCGCTGTCCTCCGGCATACCAACGACGGAACAAATCCTTCCGTCGTTGGTATGCGCTGAGAAAGCCCTGGCAATGCCTAAAAGCCCCCTTTGCAGAGCCGGTGCCGGGCGGAAACCAAAGTCTAGTCACAAGGCATGCACAAAGAATTGTGGAGAGTGCCGGCAGACAGCCTGACTGTTTTGCCGGGCAGAAAGAGATGTTATGAAACCTACACCTGTCGTGGCGGCGGCAGCGGCGCACCTGGCTGGCTTGCCCTGGCATACGGAGGGCCTGTTCTCCGCGCACTACCTGACCCATCGCCTGCCTGACCCTAAGTCGTCGCTTTGGCCGGACGAAGCGGAAAGCGATGCGGTGTTTGACGCGGCGAAACAACTTCTGGCGGGGAAGGTGGAGGGCCTCAAAAAAGGCAACGAGGAGGATTGCGAAAAGCAGTTTATCTCGCCGCTCCTTGATCTGCTCGGCTTTGGCTTCGGCAACCGCAAGGCGCTGCCCAATGCCTCAAGCCTGATGCTGCCGGATTACCTGCTGTATGCCTCCACGGGCCTGGCGGAAACGGCGTTCCACAGCGGGACGCGGGCGGCGTATTATGCGAGCTGCATTGGGCTGCTGGAAGCCAAGCGCTGGGGGGTCAATCTCAGCCAGGAAACCGTCGGCAAGAGCAAGGCGCGCTCGCCCCATCAGCAGCTTCGGGACTACCTGGGCGAGTCGGATACGGTAAGCTGGGGCATGCTCACGAATGGCGCGCAGTGGCGGCTGCTTTGCAAAGAGGGCCGTGCCAGCAGCTACTTTGAGATCGACCTGGCCCAAATCCTGACAACGGACACGACCGAAGAGACGCGCGGCCAGTGGCGGCTGTTTTACGCGCTGTTCCGCCGGACGGCGTGGGAGCGTGGCCCGGACGGACAAACGGCGCTGGATATTATTCGCGCGGGGTCTCAGCAGTTCAAAGAGGAGATCGAGCGCCGCCTGCGCGTGCAGGTCTTTGACGGCGTGGAAATCCTGGCGCGCGGGTTTTTGGCGAACCCGGACAATGCGCTGTCCGATGCCGACCTGCCGGACATCTATCAGAACTGCCTGATATTGCTGTACCGCCTGCTGTTTGTGCTGAATGCCGAAGCGCGGGACCTGCTGCCGTCGCGCCCGCAGGATGATCGCAGCCGCAAGTATTTCAATGCGTATGGCCTGGAACGGGTGCGCCTGAAACTTGCCAAGCCGGAGGACGCCGGGGAGTATGAGGATGACGGCACATTCCAATTGTCCCAGCGGCTTCGGGACTTGTTTGCTTTAATCAACGGCAGGCCCGGCCCACCGGGAAAGCGGGACAAGAACGAAGAACTGAATATCCCCCGCTACAATGGCGGGCTGTTTGACCCGGCCCGGTATCCGTTTCTGGAAAGCAAACGGGTGGCGGATCGGTCGCTGGCGCAGGTGCTGCGTCGCTTGTCCTACCGCATGGACGCGGGCGAAGTGGTGGCGTTTGATTATGCCAACCTCGGCGAGCGTCATCTGGGCAGCATCTACGAGGGGCTGCTGGAACACCGGCTGGCGCGTCGGCCTGATGGCAGCGTCGCCCTGACCAACGACAAGGGGGAGCGCAAAACATCGGGCGCGTACTACACGCCCGAAGCGTGGGTGGCGTATCTCGTGCGGCATTCTCTCGCGCCCCTGCTGGACCGCCTGGAGGCAGAGATTTTGGCGGGAACGGCCCTCGCCCCCAGCAAGACGGCCCTCACCCCCCAGACCCCTCTCCGCCCCTCCGGGTCTGCCAGTGCAGAAGCGGGCGAGGGGGAGCCAGATAAAGATGCCCATATGGACACGGGGGAGAGGATCGCCCCCCGGCCCCCAATTCTGGGGGAGACAGAGGGGAGAATGCCTGCGGGCGCGGGGCAGCCAGAGGGGGTAAGTCTTACCCCCCCAGAATTGGGGGCCGGGGGGCGATCTTACCCTCGCCCGCTTCTGCACTGGCAGACCCGGAGGGGCGGAGAGGGTGGCATTCCGATGCCGGGTGAGGGCCTTTCCTCTCCTATACCCCCAGAACCCGGAACAGGGGGGCAGCCGGACGCCTTTGCCGAGGCCGTGCTTCAGCTCAATGTCTGTGACCCGGCCATGGGGAGCGGGCACTTTCTGGTGGAGGCGACCGCCTTGCTCGCCGAGCGCGCTGCCGCACATCCAACGACCGCGCCGCGCCCGCAGATGAATACGGACGGCACGCCGCAGACCGACGAAGCCGGTGAGCCGATCTGCACGCAGGAGGCCAAGCTCGCGTACTGGAAGCGGCGCGTGGTGGAGGCCTGCATCTATGGGGTTGACCTCAACCCGCTGGCCGTGGAGCTTGCCAAGCTGTCCCTGTGGCTGGAAACCGTAGACCGCGTGCCGCTCAACTTCCTGGACCATCACCTGCGCTGCGGCAACTCGCTGCTCGGAACGCCGCTTGCGGCCCTGTCTCAGCCGCCGCAGCTGAGGCCCAGCAAGAAGAAAAACAGCGGGCAGCTCTCGCTGGCCTATAGCGGGGAATTGGCGGACGCCGTAATGCAGGCGATTGCGGGCATCCAGGCGATTGAAGGGGTTTCTACAGACACGCACGATGCGGCCAAGACCAAAGAAGCCCTGTGGCGCAAAATCTCCGAGACGCTCATGCCGCGCTTTCGCGAAGTGGCGGACTTGTGGCTGGCTCCCTGGTTTGGAGCCGCCCTGGACTTTGCCGACTACCACCGCATGTTTGCGTCCGCCGAGAAGACCAACGCCTTGTGGCGGGAGCGGCAGGGCACGCTGGCCCCGCTGCGCCCGTTCCACTGGGAACTCGAGTTTCCCGACATCTTCTTTGACGACCAGGGCATGAAGAAGGCAGAGCCGGGGTTTGATGCGGTTGTCGGCAACCCGCCCTGGGAGCGCATCAAGCTTCAGGAGAACGAGTTCTTTTCGGGCCGCTCCCCGGCTATCGCCCTGGCTCCCAAGGCCAGCGACCGGAAGACGCTGATCGCCGCGCTGCCCCAAGCCGACCCCGCGCTGTGGGCGGATTACCAGGCGGCGTCGGGCCGGGCGGAGCAGACACTGGCATTTACGCACCGCACGGGCTTCTTTCCGCTGATGGGCCGGGGCGACACCAATCTGTATGCCGTGTTTGCGGAAAAGGCCCTGCAACTGGTGCATCCGCGCGGGCGGGTCGGCCTGCTGGTGCCGAGCGGGGTTGCGACCGACGACACCACCAAAGCCTACTTTCAGGAGCTGGTGACGCAGCGCCGCCTGGCCGAGCTGCTGGACTTTGAGAACCGCAATAAAGTCTTTGAAGATGTGGATAGCCGCTTCAAGTTCAGCATTTTGCTGGCGACCGGGGAAAGCGCCCCGCAGCCCGAAACCCGGTGCGGCTTCTTCCTGCACGACCTCACCGACCTTGCCGACCCGGAGCGCGTGTTTACGCTCACGCCGGACGACTTCAAGAAGTTCAACCCGAACACGCTGACCTGCCCGATCTTCCGCCGCCGCCGGGACGCCGAGCTGACCCGCAAGATTTACGACCACGTGCCTGTGCTGGTGGAAGAAGCCAAAGGCGCACAGGGCAACCCGTGGGGCATTCGCTTCTCCACCATGTTCCATATGTCAAACGACTCGGCGCTGTTCAAAACCAAGACAAGTTTGGAGATAGAGGGGGCATATCAGGACGCCGCCGATGCGGGCCAGGTGTATACCAAAGGCAAAACGAAGTACCTGCCGTTGTATGAAGGCAAGATGGTGCAGATGTACGACCACCGGGCCGCAGGCATCCTGGTCAACCCGGCCAACCTGCACCGTCCGGCCCAGGAAGCGCCAACCAATCTCGCCCAGCACAGCGACCCAGGCTACTCGCCCCTGCCGCAGTTCTGGGTAGACCGACGCCGCGTGGTTCCCAGCATCGCCCGCGTCCCGGCGGGCCTGATGGCGGCCTACACAAAACAGGACGCGCACGCCCTCCGCAAAGCCGTGCTGCTCTGGCTGGCAGGCTGGCACCTCAACACGGGAACCGCGCAGACGGAGGGCGATGCGTTCAGCGCGCTGCTTTCCGGCGCGGGGGCGCACATAACGGGCGGGCCGGGGTTTCTCACGGGAATAGAGGGGATACAAGCACAAGAAGAAGAAAAGGAGTTTCCGCTGACGGGTGAAGACCGGCAGGCCATCTTGGACTATGCCGAGCGGGAAGACATGGCGGGCATAGCCGAAGCGTTGATTGACGCCAAGTGTCCCAAGTGGCTGTTGGGGTTCAAGAGTGTCACCGCGCCCACCAACGCGCGTTCATTTATTTGCTCTCCCCTGCCCCTTTCGGGCGTGGGCAACAGCATGCCTGTGATGAGGCTTCCTGCCGACAAAACCGCCATCGGCGCGTGTCTAGTCGCTAATCTCAGCAGCTTTGTGCTGGACTTCGCGGCACGGCAAAAGATCGGCGGGCAGAACTTAAACTTCTTCATCGTGGAGCAGTTCCCCGTGCTGCCGCCCGAACGCTACAACGAAACCTGGCACGGCGTTGTGCTGTCCGAGTTCATCACGCCCCGCGTGCTTGAACTCTGCTACACCGCCCACGACCTGCAAGGCTTCGCCCAAGACCTGGGCTTTGCAGGCCCGCCGTTCGCCTGGAACGACGACCGGCGTCTGCACCTGCGCTGCCAACTGGACGCCGTATACTTTCACCTGTACGGCCTGACCCGCGAGGAAGCCACAGAGATACTGGACACGTTCCCCATTGTCAAACGCCAGGACGAAGCCAAGTACGGCGGCAAGTACCGCACCCGCGATTTGATTGTGGCGTACTACAACGCCTATGCCAACGGCAGCATGGACGCGACGGTGAAGGGGTGAACTGCGCCGCCGCGTACTGGGCGTCGGGCGGCAGGGCGCGCATAGATTTACTATGCCCCTGCGTGGGACGGCTATTGGCAGAAAGCAAGCAGCACGGGGAAGCATTGATCTTAGGGGGCTAAGAGTAGGATTCCAGCGTCAGACCACTGATGAAGCGAAAGTCTCGCGCGTTCTTGGTCAGCAGGGGAATGGCGTAGACGAGGGCGGTGGCGGCAATCAAAGCATCGGCCAAAAGCAGGCCGTGCGAAAGACGGTAGCGACGCAAAAGTTCGACGGCAAGGGCCGATACGGCGGCGTCAATCGGGACAGCCTCAAAGCGGCGCAGGAACTTTTCCGTTGCGGCTTGTTGGCGCTTATCGCCGCACCCGATGAAAAGTTCCATGTGGGTCATGTCACTCACAGCCGAAAGGAAGGTTTGCTCCGCGCGGTCAAGGCGGGCAATTGGGGGCGTGTAGGCGCGTATCACATCTATAGCAGATGTCTGTGTCTACAAGCAGCAGGTTAGGCATGAGGGTCACGAAACTCCCGCTTGCGCATTTGGCGCACGTACTCCACGCTGTCTTCCATCTCCGGCCTGTCGCGCCACATGCCGACAATTGGCTCCTGGCTCAGGGGAATCCGGGATTTCCGGCGCTTGGGAGAGGACGGCGGCTGCGGCGCATGGTCGTTGGCTGGCGCGGGCTTGGACTGGCGGCGCAGAAAGGCAATAAACTGCGCCGCCGCGTACTGTGCGTCAGGAGGCAGGGCAAGAAAGTCGGCGGCGACATCTTCAGGCAGCGTGAGTGTACTCATGCCCTCCATTGTACCCCTGCGCATGCGGTTGCCAATGCCGCCACAGCCCCGCCCAACGGTCTGCGCCTGCTGGGCGGGGCTGCGGCGGGCAGAAGCGCATAAAGTCGCTTGTCGCCTAATCTGCCTGCTCGATAAACGGATAATCGGTGTAGCCGGTGGCGCCGGGCACGTAGAAGGTTGCCGCGTTTGGCGTATTCAGGGGCAGGTGATTGGCGAGGCGCTGCGGCAGGTCGGGGTTTGCGATAAACTGCTGGCCCCACGCAACGGCATCCGCCTCGCCCGCAGCCAGCACCTGCTGGGCCTGCTCAATGGTAAACTCTTCATTGGCGATAACCGGCCCGCCGAACAGCCGCTTCATCTCGGGCGTGAAGCGCGGGCCGCCGTCCACCGACTCGCGCGTGAACAGATAAGCAATGCCCCGCTTGCCCAGCTCTGAGGCGACATAGCCGAACGTCGCGGCGGGGTCGGAGTCCGTGATGCCGTGGTGGGCCATGCTGCGCGGCGAGAGGTGAACGCCAACGCATCCTGCCCCCCAGACGGCAATCGCCGCATCGGTCGCTTCCAGCAGAAACCGGGCGCGGTTCTCCACCGGCCCGCCATAGTCGTCGGCGCGCGTGTTGGTGCCGTCCCGCAGGAACTGATCGGGCAGGTAGCCATTGGCCCCGTGGATTTCCACGCCGTCAAAGCCCGCCTCCTGAGCATTGCGGGCGGCCTGGGCATAGTCGGCGAGGGTGGCATGGATTTCAGGCACAGAAAGCGCATGCGGCACGGGATAGGGAGCATGGCCGCTGGGAATGCGTATCTCGCCGGGGCAGGCAATGGCGGAAGGAGCGACGGGAAGCAGGCCATCCAAAAAGTCCGGGTGGGACAGGCGGCCAACGTGCCAAAGCTGGCAGACGATGCGTCCGCCGGCGGCATGGACGCTGTCGGTGATCTTCTTCCAGCCTTCTACCTGGGCAGGAGACCAAATGCCCGGCGTGTCAATGTAGCCGACGCTGCGCGGGTTGATGCAAGTCGCTTCGGTGAAGATCAGGCCCGCCCCGGCGCGCTGGGTATAATACTCGCGCATGAGATCATTGGGAACTCGGCCTGCGGACGCCCGGCTGCGGGTGAGCGGGGACATGATAATGCGGCTGGGCAGGGTCAGCGCACCCAGAGTAATTGGGTCGAACAGTGTAGGCATAAGACTCGCTTTCAAGCAATCATGGGTTGACAATTTCCCGCACGTTGGCGGGAAATATATCCAAGCAACAACCGGGATGGCGAATAGGTGCCGGAAACACCGTTCGCACGGGGAGACTGAAAACCGAAGCTGCCTTACCAACTCAAGGAGAAAACTATGCCGGAATTAACAGCGGGCGCACCGGCGCCGGACTTTCGCGTGCCTGCCGTGACTCGAGACGGCGACACAACGCTCAGCCTCAGCGACATTCGGGGGAAGCAAAGCGTCGTGCTGTACTTTTATCCCAAAGACGACACGCCCGGCTGCACCACGGAAGCGTGCGCGTTTCGCGATTTGGGCGCGCAGTTTGCCGAGGCGGGCAGCGTCATCTGGGGCATCAGCCCGGACGATCAGCAGTCGCACCGGCAGTTTGCGGAGAAACATGCCCTGCCGTTTCCCTTGCTGGCCGACCCCGACCATGCTGTCGCCGAGGCCTACGGCGCATGGAAAGAAAAGACCAACTACGGCAAAACCTACTGGGGCATCGAGCGAACGACATTCGTGATTGACAAAGACGGCGCGGTGGCGAAAGTCTACCCGCGCGTTCGGGTTGACCTGCATGCCGAAAAGGTATTGCAATTCGTGCAGCAGATGGCGAAGTAAGCGTTTGAGGGCAGCAGGCGCAGGCGAAGGGAAATAAGGGTAAAATTAGGAACATGAAGCTTTCTGTTTCTGCGCCCTCCAACCCGATTTCCGCACGGCCTGCGCCGCCCCGTTCTACCATTTCTAATAGCAGCGAGTCGGGGCGCGTGCCGGATCCGCCCCCAATCCGGGTGCGTTACGACATTTCCATCTTGGGATATGCGCATGTCTACGGCAGCACGGGGAAAACAGGCATTCACCGCGTTGTGGAGGAACTCGCCTTTCGGCTGGCCGCATCGCCCCGGTGCGCCCTCTCATTCAGCGCCCTCCATTGCCATCCCGATGCGCAGCGGTATCTGGCGGAAACCCCGCTCTGGTCAGGCGGCAGCCACGCTCTTGCGCCGGACAAGCCTGGGCTGCGGGCGGCCCTCCAAACAATCAACAATCAGATAAACCATGGCAGCGCGGCTCTTGCTTTGCCGTTTCGCTTGGCGCGCAAACCGCTGCATTTGTGGTATGGCAGCCCCGACGGCATCAATTATCCCGATTATCCCTTAGGGGACCTGCGCGGCACAGATGTGTTTCACAGTCCCTCGGTCGGGCTGCCGCCCGGCCTGAAGCGGCGCGGCCTGGCGTGTTTCCAGACGGTCTACGACCTTATTCCCGTACTGTTTGACGCTGTGGTTGTCGGGCATCAGCGAGAGCACATGGCGGCGACACTCAGGGGGCTGAAGGACAACTCCTGGGCTTTGGCAATCTCTCAGTCCACCAAAAATGATTTGTGCGGGTACACAGGCATGGACCCGGCGCGGGTCTTTGTCACCCCGCTGGCGGCGGACCGGACGAAGTTTTATCCGTGCCGCGACGCGGCGCGCCTGGACCATATACGGGTGCATTACAACATCCCGCCCGGCCCTTATCTGCTGAGCGTCTGCACCCTGGAGCCGCGCAAGAACCTGGATACATTGATCCGCTGCTTCGGGCGCATTGCGAATGAACCCGGCATGGGCGAGTATTCTTTAGTCTTGACGGGCAACGTGGGATGGAAGGATGAACATATCTACGCGATGCTGGCCGGAACGCCCGCCTTGAAGGGCAAAGTGGCCGTGACCGGGTATGTGGCGGACGACGATCTGGCTCCGCTGTATTCGGGGGCGACGGCATTTATGTACCCGTCTTTGTATGAGGGTTTCGGCCTGCCGCCGCTGGAGGCCATGCAGTGCGGAACGCCGGTTCTGACTTCCAACACATCCTCGCTGCCGGAAGTGGTGGGGGACGCCGGGATCATGGCAGACCCGCATGATGAAGACGCCTTGTGCCAGGGAATGCTGGACTTATGCTTAAACAGCTCCCTGCGCGCTGCGCTTGCCGCCCGTGCCCTGGACCGTGCGGCGGAGTTTAGCTGGGAGCGGTGCACGGCGCAGACGCTGGATGCGTATGCCGCCGCGCTCGCGAGCGGCTAGAACAGAGACAGCGCGTCTGAACCAGAGCGGGGCCGCGCATCGGGTACAATAAGAGCCGAAAGCGAAGAAGCAAGAAAACCTTATGTCGGATCATAATATCGCCATCTCAGTGACCGGGGTGTCCAAATCCTACACCATCCTGCATGAGTCTCAAAAGCACACCACCGCCGCAGAAGCGCTTGCTCACAGCCTGAAGACCATCGGCAAAAAGCAGACATCCGAGACGTTTTGGGCATTGAAAGACGTATCGTTTGACATCAACAAAGGCGACGTGGTCGGCATTATCGGGCGCAACGGGGCGGGGAAAAGCACCCTGCTCAAGATTCTTTCCCGCATTACCGAGCCAACGTCCGGCAAGATTGATTTGTATGGACGCATCGGCAGCCTGCTGGAAGTGGGCACAGGCTTTCATCCCGAGCTGACGGGGCGGGAGAACGTGTTTCTGAACGGGGCGGTGCTGGGCATGAGCCGCCGCGAGATCGCAAGCCACTTTGACGCCATTGTGGACTTTGCGGGGGTAGAAAAGTTCCTGGATACTCCCGTGAAGCGCTACTCGTCGGGCATGTATGTGCGTCTGGCGTTTGCCGTGGCCGCGCATCTGGAGCCTGAGATACTCATTGTGGACGAAGTGCTGGCCGTAGGCGATGCCGAGTTCCAAAAGAAGTGTCTGGGCAAGATGCAGGACGTGGCCGCGCACGGGCGCACCGTGCTTTTTGTCTCGCACAACCTGGAAGCCGTCCGCAAGCTGTGCCACACCGGCCTGCTGATGCAGAACGGGACGCTGGCCCTTTGCTCCGATATTGAGTCGGTTGCCAATGCGTACATGTCGGACCTGACAACGCAGGACGGAAGCGTCGTTTGGGATGCGCAGTCTGCGCCGCGCACCGAAGAAGTGCGGCTGCTCGGCGCGTCAATCGTAAACGACGCCGGCGAATGCACTGCTTTCTTGAACTGCCGAAAACCGTTTTCCATCGTGATTGAATATGAAGTGCTTGAGCAAGTCAAAGGCCTGCGGATCGGGTTTGGAATGCAAAGCGTGCATGGGGTCACTTTGTGCGGATCAAACGACCCGGAGGCCTGGCTGGAGCCGGAGCGTCCGCCGGGGCGCTACATCAGCCGGGTGACCTTTCCCGGCTACACGTTGAATGCGGGCTACTTTATGGTGAACTTTGGGGTGGACGCTCCCCCGTTCTACCATGCCATGATTGACACGCCTTTCTGCCTCGGCTTTCATGTTGAGGATTTGGAAGGACATGGGCCTCTGCATCAAAGCCTGCCGGGGGTCATGCGCCCAAAGCTGGAATGGCAAGTTCAGCATCTGGGAGCAGGCTGACGAGGCATCACTCTCATGAAAGAGAGCGCGTGGTCTTTGCAAAGACCACGCGCTCTCCTTTTTATTTAGGCGTAAAGAAAAACTTTCGCGAGGGATACGCGCCTGTGTTTCAGCCATTGTCCGCCGCAGTGAACCAAACGCATTCGTGATTTGTTGTATCAATAGCGAGGGAAACAAAGAGGCTGCCCAAACTCGTACTGTAACACAAAGACGCCACACAGTGAGGAATATTTAGGAATATTATGACACCGTCATCTTCTCGAAAACGAACGCTGCTCCCCACCCTGCTGCGCACCATTCTGCTGCTGGGCATTGTCCTAGCGGCGTGGAGCGTGCTGCTTGGCGGGCCGGGCCGGGGGCTGTCTACGCTGCTGGGTGGCAGCGCGGCGGATGCCCGTCCTGCCGCACCGCTGACCGTGCCGCCGGGCAGCCAGGTCGCGACCCTGGCAGGTGGCTGCTTTTGGTCTATGAATGCCATGTTCAGCCAATTGAAAGGCGTGGAAAAAGTGGAAGCGGGCTACGCGGGCGGCCACACGGCGCATCCCACCTATGAGCAAGTCTGCAGTGAAACGACAGGCCATGCCGAGACAATCCAGATTGTCTTTGACCCTAAAGTCATCTCGTACAGCGACCTTTTGGGTGTGTTCTTCCATGTACATGACCCCACCACGCAGGACCGTCAGGGAGAAGACGTGGGCGCATCCTACCGCTCGGTCGTGTTTTACGCCAATGCCGCCCAAAAAGCCCAGGCCGAAGCCGCCATTCAGAGCCTCCAGGCCGCCCATGCCTATTCAGGCCCCATTGTGACGCAAGTAGTTCCCCTCACGGCATTCTATCCCGCCGAGCAGTACCATCAGGATTATTACGTTCACAATCCGCACACGCCCTACTGCCAGTTTGTGGTCGCGCCCAAAGTCGCGAAGCTGCGCGCTCACTACAAGGCAATGCTGAAAAGTTAGCGCATGGGCGCAGTATGCCAAAACAGCAAAGACCGGCACACGGATGTGCCGGTCTTTGCTTTGCGTCATGCTCTGCACCAAGCTTCAAATCCCCGCCAACGAACGGGCATGGAGCAGAATACTCAATGTTTTATAAACCAATTTAGCGGCGGCGAAGTTCGGCGCGTGCAGGCCCGCGATGGGGCTGAGTTCCACGCAGTCAAACGCGGCGACGCGGCTGTGGGCTGCGACCAGGCGAATGGTGTCCAGCGTCTGATGCCACGACAGGCCGCCGGGTTCCGGCGTGCCGGTGGCGGGCATGAGGCTGGGGTCAAGCGCGTCCACGTCTAATGTCAGAAAGACGGTGCGACCTGCAATGCGTTCAAGGACGCGCTGCTTGTAGTCACTACTAGCGTACATCTCGTCGGCACTGACCGACAGCACTTCACTTGGGTGCGCGGCAAGAAACTCCGCTTCCGAGATGTCCAGAGAGCGGATGCCTAGCTGCACGACAGGCCCGGCTTCCAGCATGCGCCGGGCGGCGCAGGCATGGCTGTACGGGCTGCCTTCGTAGGTGTCGCGCAGGTCGGCATGGGCATCCAATTGTACGGTCACAATGGGGCCTAGCGTGCGGGCGAGCGCGCGTGCCGTGCCTACGCTGAGCGAATGCTCGCCGCCCAGGATGCCGAGCAGTTTGCCCGTTTCCAGCAGACTGCCGACAACGGCATCAATTTGAGCAATTGCGCCTTCGGCATTGCCTGCATCCGTGGCAAGGGCAGGCAGAGTATGAATGCCCCAACGTACGGCAGGCTCGCAGCCAAACTCGGCGTCGTACAGCTCCACTTGGACAGACGCTTCCAAAATGGCGCACGGCCCGGCTTTGGTGCCGCCGCCATAGGAAGTAGACGCTTCGTAAGGAATGGGGAGGATGAGTGCCTGACTCCCCTCCCAATCGCTGTGTTCGGGGGGAAGCCCAAGAAAGTTCGGGGGAGGCCAGGCGGAGGGATAGTCGGGCGCAGAAGTCATGTCTGCTCGGCCAGGGCGGGGTCAGGCTGACGGCCTAGGCGTTCCGCATCGTCCCGCCCATACGAGCCTTGCCAGGTGGTCAGCTCATCGCGCACATCGGTGCCCCAGTGGTAGCCTCGGTCGTGCATGTCTTGTTCCAGCACGACAAAGCTGCCCAGGAACGAGTGCAGCGTTTCCAGCACGCGCGACGGCTCAAAATCTTTGCAGGAAAACAGGTCAATGAACGCTTCCTGCTGGTTGGGGTAAGTATGAATGGCGGCATGAGATTCATAGAGTATCACCACGCCCGACCAGCCATGCTGGTGGGGCAGGCCGCGCTCTTCCGCGACCATCGGCCCGGCGAGAACGCGCATGCCTACTCGGTCTACCAGGGTCTCCAGCAGCGTGGTGATGTGCTCTTGACCAATAAGCGCTTGGCGGCGCTCTACCTGCCCGATACGCAGGGTCAGGTGCATTCCGTAAATCAGGGGGGACGCCGTCGGCGCGAGGGAAGCCGCCGCCGGCGCAGTGTCAGGTGAAATGTTTGTTGGCATTCTCATAGCATAAATAATTACCTTCCTAAGACATACGAAAAAATGAGCGGGGCGACGATTGTCGCATCCGACTCAACAATGAACCGTGGAGTGGTTCCTTCTAGTTTACCCCAACTGATCTTTTCATTGGGAACTGCGCCGCTGTACGAGCCATACGAGGTCGTACTGTCGCTGATCTGTGCGAAATAGGCCCACAGCGGGCACTCTTCCTGCAAATCCTGACGAATGAGTGGCACTACGCAGATGGGAAAGTCGCCTGCGATGCCGCCACCGATCTGGAAAAAGCCCAATGGCGACTGCGCCGTCGTTTCTTTGTACCAGTCCACCAACGACATCATCTGCTCGATACCGCTTTTAACAGTAGCGCTGCTGCGGATGTTCCCCGTAATAACGTAGCGCGTGTAGATATTGGCGAGCGTGGAGTCTTCCCAGCCCGGCGTCCAGATAGGCAGGTTTTTTTCGCGCGCGGCCATTACCCACGACTGCTTTGGGTCAATCTCAAACTGGCTGTCCAGCGCTCCTGACCCAAGCAGTTGGTACATGAACTCGTAGGGAAAGTATCGCTCCCCTGCTCTGTCGGCCTCTTCCCACAGCGTCAGCACATGCGCTTCAATGCGCCGAATGGCTTCCTCTTCGGGGATGCACGTGTCGGTGACCCGGTTCAATCCCCGGTCGCGCAGGTCTACTTCCTGTTCGGCGGTCAGTGCCCGGTAGCCGGGAATACGCTCATAAAACGGCTGGGCGACTAGATTGAAGATGTCCTCTTCTAAATTGGCCCCGGTGCAGCAAATGCCGTGCACTTTGTCTTCTCTTATCAACTCGGCCAGCGAAATCCCTAGTTCCGCCGTGCTCATCGCCCCCGCCAGCGTGATAAACATCTTGCCTCCCGCGTCCAGATGGTCCACCCACCCCTGGGCGGCATCCACGCACGCGGCGGCGTTGAAGTGGCGAAAGTGGCGCTGCATAAACTCGCGAATAGTCATTGCTTCTCCCAAACTTCTGTCTTTGCGCCCGATGTCGCCTGCAAACGTGCCGTTTTACCGCATTGCGCACCGCGTGAAACATGGGCGCGTGCGGACGGCTCCAAAACAAGCGCCAAAGAATAATCTGCGGCTAATTCTATTTGACGCGCCCGGGCTGATTTCCTGCCTTGCTTTCTCGCGATTTGCTGTGCGTGTCTCCCCTTTAAGGGAGACACGCCGAAACATTTAGAAACTCGCGGTGGCGCGCAGCAGAATGCGCCGCCCCTGCTGAAAGCGCGTGCCGGAGAACCCCGAGTTGAAGTTGAGTACGTCGCGCCTGTCAAACAGGTTGTCTATGTCAAGCTCTAGGCCGCCGTAGCCGGCCAGGGGCGGCGAGGCCAGCCGCAGATTGAACAGCGAGTGCGAGTTGCGCTTGCCGCCGTTGAGCAGATTGCTGTTGCTTGCTCCAATGGGGGCTAGCACGCTGGAGGCTTCCCCGCTGCCGTAGTAGTAGTCCACGCCCGCAAAGGCCTGCGACTTGAACGTATAGCTCAGACCCGTGCTGAGCGTGCTGCGCTGGTCGTGGTCGTTGACAAGGGGCGCAGGGCCGCCGGTCTGGTCTAGGCCGCCGGGGCGCGCTTTGCTGCGCGTAAAGGCGGCATACGCCCCTACCCCCAGGTTGTTTTTGGGCGCGAGGTCGTAGGACAACTCTATGCCTTGAATGGTTGCGTACTGGTATTGAAGCGTCGTGTAGGCTCCGATCTGCGTGTAGGGGATCAAAATCCCCGTATCGTTCTCGTTTGCGTCGTTCTTTTGATAATAAGCGATCTTGGCGGTCTGCTGCGGGTTGAGCCGCTGCTCGACACTTGCTTCGTAGGCATTGGTAAGCTGGGGATGCAAAGACGTTCCCACAATCGCCCCTTGCGCGAGCGGCGGCTGCGTGAACAGCTTGTCGTAGGACGCCCGGAAGGTGGGGCCGCCATTCAGCGCATATGCCAGGTTCAGGCGCGGCGAGAGGTAGGACTGGTTGACGCTGGGCGTTCCCAGGTTCTGCTTCTGCCCGTAGCCGTCCAGACGCGCGCCGTAGTTGATGGTAAGCTGACGGGTGGCGCGCCACGTATCCTGCACGTAGCCCGCGTTGTAGTAGCCCGACCGATGCACGCGCACCGTCGGCGTTGCGCTGTTATTGGGGTCAATCAAATAGACTTGATTGCCCAGAGTGTCCAGCACGGGATTGCCTGCACCGTCCATCTGCCCCGCGCCGCCGGGCGTGAGCGTCGGCCCGCCGCCGGACTGCACGGCGTTTAAGGCGTCCAGGGCGAGCTGGCTTTGCGGCACGAACTGATACACTTCGTCCCCAGTCTGGCCGTCAAAGATAAACCCGGCTTTGTAGGTATGCGCGCCGCTCGCTTGGGTCAGGCTCCCAGCGATTTCCTTTTGCGTGTTGACGCGCTGAATGGTCGGGGTGAACTCAATGGAGTTGTCTGTCACGCTGAGCGTGCCGTCGGCGTTGAGCGAAGTAGGATCAATGCTGGGGTTGTGGTTTTTGATGTCCAGGCCCGAATGATTAAGCCCCAAGGATAAAAGCCCGGTTAGGCCGTGGCTGAAGCCGTGCCGGTAGTTGAGCAGGCCGAACGTGTTGTCGTCGTTTTGATAAATGTCCTGGCCCGCAGTCTGCTGCGACCCGAGGGCCAATGTCTGCCCGCCAATTGTCGTCGGGTCGGCTCCCGGTTCGGTGCCGTCGGCGTTGCGTGCGCCGCCGTAGCCGTAGCCCTGTCCGACCGGGGCGTACTTGCTGCCCAGCCCGGTCCGGTTGGCGATCTGTGTATGGGCCGGGGAACTGTTGATTGTCAGTGTGAACTGGTCGCTCGGCCCGGCCAGGTAGTCGAAGTTGCCCAGCGCAATGGTGGACACCCCATGGTTGTGGGCGGTCTGATCGTCCGGCTGCGGCGCTTCCAAAGTGTTGTCCGTGCTGCGGTTGCTGACATCTATCAGATAGCGAAAGCGGCGGGCCGTGTCGCCCCCACCCTCGCCACCGTACAGAGCCGTGCCCGCCTGCCCCCCAAACGTTACTTCCTGGTCCAGCGTTTTGTAAGTGCCGCCGTCAAAGCTGAACGTCTGGAAGGGCTTGATTGGCCCGGAGCGCAGGCTGAGGTTCAGTACAGCAGCCAGTTCGCTACCGTATTCGGGCGCGAATGCCCCGGTCTGTACGTCGGCACTCTGAATAATATTGGGATTGATCTGCTGGCCCGCGCGCCCCTGCAGTGCGCCGGGCAGCAGAAAACCGTTGATATAAATGGACGTGGACGCATGCTCGCCGCGCGGATGCACGACATTCACGGAGGATTGGATAAAGCCGGGGTTGGTGAGCAGAACGCGGCTGAGACTCTGTGGATTACCCGCATTGGCGGGAAACTTAAGGATAAAGTTTGCGTCCCGCCGGGTGCTGCTGCTCGTGTTGTTGCCGCGAACGGCGACTGTCCGGCTGCCGCGTATGATGTGCTTTTGCAATGCCACATCCACATCGGTCGTGGTGTCTGGGGCGACAGACACGGTGCGCGTGTCGGTTTCAAACGTCACGAGCTGCTCCATAATCTGCCATGCATGGTTCTCCAATGGCGGGCTGAGCACAACGCCCTGCGCATCGGTGACGGCGGGAACATCGGCGCGGACGCCTGTGGGGTCATGGAAGGTGACGCGCGCCCCCTGAACCGGCAGGCCGGTGTCGGCGCTGCGAACGGTGACCCGCAAACGTCCGAACACGTCGGCGCGGGCCTGCGTCATGGAGAAAAGGCTGAGGGCCGGGACTGCCAGCAAAGCGGCGGCGACACGCAGAGTAGGTCGCGAGGAACCTTGGAACAGGTTCTTCATGGTAAATTATCTCCCTTGTGTGAACGCCCCAAAGAATGGGGCGGGCAGGCCGACGGCATCCCGCCCACGCACGCGGCACGGGACGACGGCAATAAACCGGCGTCCGGGACAGGCGTGACTGAGCAGGGGAACCGCCGACTGCGGGTGTTGAGGGTAGACGAAAGGGCGGGGACGTGATACAATCACTATGGCAATGGGCGTGCGCAGATCATGGAAATGATCCGTTCACCCGTGATGTGCCGCGTCCGCCAGGCGTGCGAGTGCTGTCAACACTCGCACGCCTTTTTTCGTCACCCGTGGGCCGCGCCCGAAGGCCGCTTGTGGCGAGGCTTCAGGACACGTACCGGGGCATGCGCCTTTGCAGGCGCAAATCTAACTGTAGAAAGAAATCAGGAGAGGAGGGACGGAGGTCCGCGCAGGGAAACATAGTCAAACCCACCGAGGTGGAGGACTGCCAACGGGGTCTGCCGGAGAGTCGCCAGGAACACCGGGCAGTAAACAACAGCCAGAAAGGCCGTGTGGAAAGTCTGCCACGCATTCATCCACTCATGGGCAGCGCACGGGACAGACGGAGGCGTCGGCGTGGAGTGATGGAGAACAGCCTGGCCCGCCGCATATGTCCGGTATTCCGACAAGTCGTCGGTGTGGCGCAGGGTCGCCCCGCTGCTCATCCACAAGCACGCAAGTGCCAGGAGAAGCGCGATACGGTGCAGAGCGAGTTGTGCCGACCGTCCACGGGATGTCATCTTGAGGGGCATTCTACCACAACGCAAACAAAAAGGCAACTAATTTTCGCCCCCTGCCGCCGTCACGTCGTTCGCTCCGTCGGCCTCGCCTGCGCGGGCCGGGTTCACAACGTTCTTTGTGCGGACTTTCCAAAGTATTTATCTTTGATTGCCTCTGCATTGCATGGGGGGATGGGGTGCGGCACTCATCTTTATAAAAGCTGCTAAGAGTACTTGTTCGCAAGTTCCGGCGGCATGCAGTTGGGCGTGCCGGATTGTTCGCTTTTGCGAATGACACTGATGGTGCCGTCCAGTTCCAGGAACGCATAACGCACATCTTCCAGGGTAATCATATTCTGCCCGCGCAGGCCCGCGTTTAAATCCGGGCGCGAGACGGCATGCTTTGTCATGTTCTCCTGCAAAATATTCCCGTTATGCACCAGCAAAATCGGCTCGCTTTCCAGCGCGCGGCGCACTTTGATGCTTTTGGCCGTGAGCCGGTTCAGGCCCGTGGAAAGCAGCAGCAGCGTGGCCGCCCCTGCCAGCGACCCCAGCACCGAGTTGTCCTCGCCAATCAATGCATTCTGCACTATATTGGAAAGCAGCAGCACAATCAGCAAGTCAAACGTCGTGTTTTGGGTCAAGTCCCGCTTGGACAAGAAGCGGAACGCCAGCAGCAGCGCCAGATAGACCAGCAGAGGCCGAATGATTTTCTCCGCCCACGACGGTTTCGGCAAAAGCATGTCATGCCAGGGCAGCGCAAATAAAGCAGGGTGCAAGTTCAAAGTCCTCCGGCAGTGTTGTACCCGAAGGAGCCATGCGCTGAAGCTTTTTCCCTGTCATCAGCGCGTGTTAGGACGCCTTGGCCGGATCGGGGCGGCTTTGCGGATCGCTGCTCTCGTCTTCGGCATCGGGCTTGAGGTGGTGCTTCAGCCAGACCGCAAACAAGACAATGAGGACCGCCGCAACCGCAAAGTCGGCCTTGTGCATAGCCGCTTTCACCTGCTCCATGTGCTGCCCGAATTTGATCCCCAGCCACGCCAGCAGGTAGCAGAACGGCAGCGCGCCGAGAAACGTGAAGACGCAGAACTTTGAAAAGTTCATCTTGGCGATGCCTGCCGGGAGGGAGATAAACGTGCGCACAATGGGCATCACGCGCGTAAACAGCACTGTCGCCTCGCCGTACTTCTGGAAATAATGATCGGACTTGTCGATGTCGCGCTTTTTAATGAGAACATACTTGCCGTACTTTTCCAAAAACGGACGCCCGCCGACAGCCCCCACCCAATACGCGACAATCGAGCCGAGCAGGTTGCCTAGCGCCCCCACAAACGCCAATGTATGCAGATTGAAGTGCCGCGCCGGATCGGTGATGATCAGCGACCCCGCGAACGGCATAATCGCCTCGCTGGGGATGGGAATACACGCCGACTCCAGCGCCATCAGGAGCAGAACACCGGGGTAGCCCAGCGTCCCAATCAGGTGCGTGATGCTGTCAATTAAATGGTTCATGTTTTATTGATTTCCCGTAATTTGCCGCCTTTCGCTTTTCCATAATTAGGCTCAGTTGGACGGGGTCATTTGTAAATAGCTTCTGTGTCAGGCTTGATGGCATTGGAAAACGCTTAAGTTGAGTGCGTGTCAAATGCGGCGTTAAGTCCCGATAAAGTGTTTTGACGTACTCCTGAGCAATGTCACTGTTTAGATAATCTGCTACTGCCTGCTCATCCACCGGTAGGCGCGGCACAAGATGAAACTCTTCGCGCCAGGCAGCGCAGTGCTGGTCGTAAGCGGCGACAACTCGCGCGCCTTTCGTGTGCGCAACTACTAAGTGGGGCTTTGTATAGAACTCTCTGAGATAGCCGACATTCTCCGGTTTGATCCACAATCCGCTATAGTTTGTTTTGTAATCCACAGCACCGGGCTTTAGGTTGCGTCCAGTGAGTACTGCTTCCATGCCTTCTTCTTGATGGCTGCTAACCCAGGGGCTTTTCTGATACTCCGGGCTGCGCGCGGCAAACCGCACATCAAAAACATCACCCAGCACAACTTTGGATTGTTGCTCAAATATCTCTGTTTGAGGCGTATGGAAGCAAATCAAGTCCCCATGGTAGTGTGCGTCCTCATGGGCGAGTGTTTTATCCTTGTCGTAAAGCGCAAGGTGGCCGATGTTCTCATTTTTGACAAAATGCAGTACAACGGCAACGACTGTGACTCCGGCGAATGCTTTGCCGAGATAATATACATTAAGGCTGCCGCGAGCCGCTAGGAAACGACGCAAAGGGGCAAAATCATCCAATACAAGCCAAGTTGTTGGGACAACAAAGGCGAGGTGGCCGCCATCTTTAAGCAAGTTGACCGACTGTTCAATAAAAGCGCCGTACACGTTGTATTTGCCGTGCCATGTCTGAAATCGCTGCTTGTATTCTTTCTTTGCTTCCAGTAATCCGTGAATTGGATAGTGGCTTGCGTTCCCAATAATGCCGTAGGGCGGATTGCCTATAATAGCGTCAAACTTTTCTCCAGGCTGCCAGAGCAGGTAATCGGTATGGATGTGCCGGGCTTCGGACAAATCAAAGGCACGTTCGCCTTCTTTGTCATATTCAACACCTGTCAAAGTGTGGTGCTTGCCCCACATACGAGCAAATGCCTGCAAAAACGGCGCATCGGCGCATGCTGGCTCCAGCACACTCCATTTCTCCCCCAACGGCGGGGCGCACAATGAAGCCATAAACTGTGATATTTCGGTTGGCGTATACACAACACCCAGCGAACGCTTTCCTCTTTCGGCTGTCATAATGCCTTCTTTCTACTTGCGTTTAGGGAGGTCACAATTGATCCAGTATCTGTGAAAACAGCAAATCAATACGCGAACCGAGTTGTTCCACAGGAATAGTCACTGTTGCGATCCGTGCGCCCAGCACATTGCCATTGAGTTCTTCTGGTCTATGGTCAATGAGCGACAAGGGGATGTCTCCCCAAAGCTGATCAGACATATTCTTGACTATTCTCATTCTAACGCCATTATCTTGTACTCCAACCCAGCCGCTTGTTGTCTCAGTCCAACTTGCGCCTTCCGCATTTACTATCGTCGCGCGGGTGAGATAAACATGATAATTACGCACCGTCTTTGTGTCCTCCCTTGCCGCAAACAGATACCAGTCTATTTTGGCTGCATCTTCGTCTATGAAATGCTTTTTGGCTTCCAGGCTTGTGTGTCGCGTCAAGCGGTATGAAGAAAAGGTGAGTACTTTTACCGTCTTCTCCAGTCTCTTGAGCGACCCTGCTTTGACAGAGATTTCCGTATCGGCTAATCCTGTCTGATAAAGCTGAATATCGGCTCCCGGCGAATGAGAGCCGGGGCGCCAGCGTACAGCATGCCCAAGACGCTCAAAAACAGCAACCAGTATTTCTTCCCATCTGTCCCCTGACAGCGGCAGCCTTGTCAAGCGAGAAGCATTATTCAATGCCGTGTTTACTTCAGCCGTGAACGCCTGCCAGTTTACGTCAATTTTAGCGGTCATAGTATACTCACTTCGGTATGCAACAGTTTATTATTCCTCCACTTGGTCACCTATAGAAGTCATGTCCAACTTTTTAATGCTTCACCGCCTCCGTGCTGCCGCGCCGCTGCTTGGGCATTCTACCCGCTTTTGCGCGGCATACCGACGATGGAAGAAACTGTTCCGTCGTTGGTACGCGCGGGCAGCGCTTATAATCACTCTGAGGGATACGCAGGGAACGCCTTTGGCACGGCGGTCTTCTCTTGTTCCCCCAAACTCAGGGCAAGGGGGCGACCTGGCGCGTGCCATGCACGCTCTTGAACTGAGGCAGCAGCGCCTGCTTTTGTTGGCGCGCGAACTTGGCGGCGGCGCCCGCGTTCGGCGGAAGGGACAGCCGTTATTGCGCCCTGCGCCCGCGCCACTGGTCCAGGGCGACGGCAAAGATGATAATCGCCCCCGTCACGATGTTCTGCACCCAATTCGCAAGGTCCAGCTTGGTGCTGCCGTTGCTGATGGTCGTCATAATCATCGCCCCCACCAGGCTGCCAAAGACTGTTCCCTTGCCGCCCGATAGGCTCGCGCCGCCGATTACGACGGCGGCGATGGCGTTCAGCTCATAGCCGACGGCAGTGGTTGGGTCGCCCACCGTCAGATACGAGAACTGCAACACGCCCGCCACGCCCACCAATGCCCCGGCGACGGTGTAAATTAACACCTTGGTCGGCTCGACCGCAATGCCGCACAGACGGGCCGTCTGCTCGTTGGAACCAATGGCAAAAATGTGACGCCCCACGCGGGTGTAGCGCAGCGCCCCCGCCACAAGAACTGCCAAAGCGATCATCAGCCACACGCCGGGCGGCAGGAGCATCCATCGCTGATTGGGAGCAAGCACAGTCAGCAGGGTGTTGAGCCAGGTAGTCGGGGCCACGACAGTGGTGTTTCCCGCGATACCCTCGGCGACGCCGCGCAGCGCCCCCCACATTCCCAGCGTCACGATAAACGGCGTCAAGCGCAGGCCTGTCACCAGGCCGCTGATGAGCAGGCCGCAGGCCGCACCGGTCAGCACGCCGCCCAGGCCCGCCAGCAGCGGCGGGACATGGCGGGTCAGCAGCAGGGCCACCACGACGGTGCATAGGGCGATATTGGACCCGACAGAGAGGTCAATGCCTGCCGAAACGATAATCAGCGTCATGCCCAGAGCCGCAATGCCGACAACCGCGGTTTGCAGCAATATCAGCTCCATGTTTTCGCCGGTCAGGAACGTGCCCGGCCGCAGCACGCCGAAGAAGATAAACACCAGCACCAGGCCCATCACAGGGCCGAGGCGTCCCAGCAGACTGCTCATGGCCCGGCCCGACCGTGCGGGCCGCGCATCCGTGCTGCCGTCCTGCAAATTGCCCTGACGGGTGGAGGGCGGGTTGGCTGCCCGCGCTTGTTCCGACTGACGCTCCCCGGCTGTATCGGGCGTCGAGCCTGTGTTCAAGGGTGTGCTCATAACAAACAATCCGTTTCCATCTTTGCTTCTCAGGCGCGGGCGGCGGGGTCGCCGCCGACCGCTTCCACCAAAATCTTGTGTTCATCCGTCTCGGCCACGGGCCGGGCGGGGCCGAGCACGCCCCGGTTCATCACGGCGATGCGGTCGCACAGGCCGAGCAGCTCGGGCAGGTAGCTGCCCACAATCAGCACGGCCTTGTTGTCGCGGCTGGCGAGCCGGTCGATGACCTGGTAGATTTGGGCCTTTGCTCCCACGTCAATGCCACGGGTGGGTTCGTCCAGCAAAAGTACATCGGCATCGTGGTACAGCAGCCGCGCCAGAGCGACTTTCTGCTGGCTGCCGCCCGACAAGTCGCCGACTGCCTGGCGCACGCTGCGGCACTTGATGGAAAGCCTCTGCACCCACTCCTGGGAGGCCGTGTCCAGAGCGGCGGGGCTGAGCAGGGCTGGAAGCCTCGGCAGCGTGATGTTGTCGGTGAGCGACAGCTCCAAAGCAAGCCCTTCCGTTTTGCGGTCTTCACTGACCATGCCGATGCCCTGTGCCCACCGCAGGCTGGGGACTCCGCGTTTCCCCTTTGATGGTGTGCCGCCCGTGTGCGAGGCCACTGTGACCTCGCCGCTCTTGACCGGGTCCAGCCCGAAGATGGCGCGGAGCAGCTCGGTGCGCCCCGCCCCGACCAGGCCCGCAATCCCGACCACCTCGCCTCGGTGCAGAGTGAATGTCGCGTCCTGCGGCTTGCCTGCCCACCCGCTCAGGCCGGTGATTTCCAGGACAGCTTCGCCCGGCGAACGGGGCGAACGCGGATACATGTCCTCTATGGGCCTGCCGACCATCATGGAGATAATCTGCACGTGCGTGGCGGAGGCGACATCCGACGTGCCAATGCTGCGTCCGTCGCGCAGGACAGTAAAGCGGTCGGCGATCTCTTTGACCTCTTCCAGAAAGTGGGAGATATAGATAATGGCATGGCCCTGCGCGCGCAGGCGGCGCACGAGGCCAAACAACTGCGCGATGTCTCCGGCGGCCAGGCTGCTGGTCGGCTCGTCCAGCACCAGAACGCGGCTGCCGAGCGCAATCGCGCGGGCAATCTCTACAAGCTGCTGCTGCGCGATGGACAGCCTGCCGACGCTCGTGTCCAGCGTGATACTGGTCTGCCCAAGCTGCGCCAGGGCTTCCCCGGCCTTGCGGCGCAGGGCGGCCCAGTCCAGCAGCGGCCCCCGCCCCGGCTCCATGCCGAGCAGGATGTTTTCGGCCACCGACAAATCCGGGGCCAGCGACAGCTCCTGATAGATCATGGTCACGCCCGCCCGGCGCGCATCCAGCGGCCCGCGCGGGCGATACGGCTGCCCATCAAGCCACATCTGCCCCTCGTCGGGCGCGTGCGCCCCGGACAGCACTTTCATCAAGGTGGATTTGCCCGCCCCGTTCTCGCCCATCAGGGCCAGCACTTCGCCGGGGTACACCTGCAAGTCCACCCCGGCGAGGGCGACTGTCGCCCCGAAGCGCTTCTTGACTCCTTCCATGTGGAGGAGCGGCGGCGCGTCGTTTGGGCGGGGCAAATCGCGAGGAGGCATGGCGGCTATTTCTCGCTGAGCAGCTTTTGCACGTCCGGCGACTGCAAGTTTGCGCTGTCGATGATTGTGACGCCCGTGTCCACAGTGGTGGGGACGGACTTGCCGTGTATCTTGTTGACCAGTGTCTGCACGCCCAAATACCCCATCTTGACGGGGTTCTGGGCGATTAGCGCGTTGATCTGCCCGGTTTGCAGAGCGGACACTTCGGGCGGGCTGGCATCAAAGCCGACGAACTTGACTTTGCCTGCCAATTGATTTTGCTTGAGCGCCTGCAGCATGCCCAGCGTAGAAGACTCGTTGGGACAAAAGATGCCGTCGGCGCGGCGCAGCGTATCTATCATCTGCATGGCATTGGTCTGCGCCTCGCCCTGCGTCGCTCCCGCATAGCGGTTCTGCTCGATTACCTGAATGCCGGGGCTTTTCTTGATGGCTTCCAAAAAGCCCGCTTCGCGCTGTTCTGTGGATGCCGAGCCTTCGGCGTAGCGCATCAGCACCACTTTTCCCTTGCCGCCCAAAAGCTGCGCGAGCCGTTCGCCGCCCAGCAGCCCGCCTTTGTGGTTGTCGGTTGCGACCAGGGACACATAGTCCGTCCCCGCTGTCCCCTTGAGCGGCGAGTCGATCACGACGACTGGAATGTTTTTGGCTTTGGCGCTCGCGACCGGCGACACCAGAGCCGTTTCGTCCAAGGGGGCCAGCACGATGCCGCTGACGCCGCTGGAGACAAACTGCTGCACAATCGCAATCTGCCCGGCCCGGTCGGACTCTTGCAGCGGCCCCTTCCAGATAATGGAAACGCCCAAGTCTTTTCCGGCCTGCGCCGCGCCCGCGTTCACCGATTTCCAGTATTCGTGGGTGGTTCCCTTGGGAATAACAGCAATGGTGAGGCCGCCCTTTCCGCCACTTGTCTGAACAGATGTGGTTCCTGTGGCGGAGCCGGGGCTGTTGCTGTTGTTGCAGCCCGCGAGAAGCAGCGCGGCCCCGATGCCAACCAGCCGCAGCAAATTCTTTTCCATTGAGTTTCCTTTATCCCCGTGAGTAATGTGAGCGACTTCCCAATACGCGGCAGCACTTGCGGCGGCAGGTCTGGCAGGCAGGGTAAGGCGGCCTGCAATCTCTTTGCTATTCAGTGCGGACGGCGCAATATCCTCCATGCGGGCTGACAGTTTCCCCACGCGCTGCACACTTGCGGCATCAGGCGAAGGCGGGCAGTGGCCGAAGTTCCCGGCGCGGGGGCTTTGAGGACAAGCGCAGCGTGGTTTCCGGCGCGGAACGGGAGCCACGAAACGTTTGGCGGGGATGCAGATTGACTAGCAGCGCCTTGAACACGCCCTTGCAGCGGCAGCAGGCCGGAGACGAGGCGGCATAGACGCTACGCTTTGTTTTGGGCGAGAAAAGCGCGGGCCAGATGCAGCGCGCCGTCTTTGTCGTCGGCAGGGAGCCTGCCTTCAATCACTTCATTGGCGAGGTAATCCTTGACGCGGCCCAGATTGGGGCCGGGAGGCAGGCGGAGCAGATGCATCAGTTCACTGCCATCTAAAGGAGAGGTTAATGCGGCGATGTCCTGCCCGGCCTGCGCGGTTTCCATGCGGGCGCGAAGCGCATGGGCGCGGGAAATATCCCGGTGCTCCGGCCCGAGGGCGGCGACATCGGCGCGGTGGATGGCAAACAAATCGTCGAGCTGCGGGCCGAGGTCGCGGATCAGGCGGCGCACGGCCCCGTCGCTCCAGACAGGCCGGTACTCGCCGATGCGCATGTGCTGGGCAACAAGCGTTGTGACGGTCTGGATCATCTCGTTGGGGTACTTCAGGCGGACGAGCAGGGCGCGGGCGAGCAGCGCGCCTTTGTCGGCATGGCCGTAGAAATGCACCCGGCCATCTTCGCCGACGCCTTTGGTGGACGGCTTGCCGACATCGTGCAGCAGGGTGGCGAGCCGCAGGGCGAGCGAGGCATCCGGGGGCAGGTTGTCCAAAGCCACCAGGGTATGATCCCAGACCGGGTAGGCGTGGAACTCGTTCTGGGTGACTCCGACCATTGAAACTAATTCAGGGGCGAATTGCTCCAACAGGCCGCTGCTGAGGAGCAAAGTCAGCCCCAAAGTCGGGCGCGCGGCGAGCAGGGTTTTACTGAACTCCGCCTGGATACGCTCGGCGGAGATAATGGACAGGCGCGGCGCGGACTGCCGGATGGCCTTCCACGTCAGGGCTTCAATGGCAAAGCCGAAGCGGGCGGCAAAGCGCACGGCCCGCAGCATGCGCAGGGGGTCGTCCTGGAACGTGAGCAAAGCATCGGTGGGCGTGCGTATCATCTGGGCTTCTATGTCGGCATAGGCGCGGCCCAAAGGGTCTAATATCTCGCCTGTGTGCAGGTTTTGCAGGAGCGTGTTGATGGTAAAGTCGCGGCGCTTGGCATCGTCGGCCAGCGTGCCCGCGCGCACTTCGGCGGGCTTGCGGCTGTGAGGGTCGTAGCTTTCCACGCGGGCGGTGACCAGCTCCACGTCGCGCCCCTGCACGACAATCATGGCCGTGCCGAAGCGAGGATAGACGACAGGCTTGTGCTGGGCCACGCCTTTGTCAAAGAGGAACTCGGCGAGGGCAGGGGCGTCGCCTTCCAGCACAATGTCAATGTCGTCGTGGGCCGATGGCAGGCCCATTGCCTGGTCGCGCACGAAGCCGCCCACCAGGAAGAGTTTGCTGGCGTAGGGCGTGTTTTGAGTGGCATCGCGCAGGGTTTGCAGCAGGGTTTCGGTCGGCGTAGACATGGGGAAAGTTTACCCGATACTATGCTTCCCCTATGCTTTCATCAGGTTTATTACTGCATTTTCATGGACGCAACCCATGCAGGAAATGCCCGTCTGCCTGATGAACATCGTGCTATGAAACTTATCAAACTGCGCTTAATTGCCGTTGTCGTTGCCGTTTCTGCGCTTGCGGTAAATGTATCCGCCAAACCCGTTCATAAGAAGCCTGCCGCGCACAAACCCGCCAAAAAAGCCGCGCTGCCTGCCGATACGTCCGACAGCGCGTGGACACCCGACCCCAAATTGTTGTCTCAGCTTCAGCCGGAACAACACTTTGGGCCGTATGCGATGCGCGTGCCTGTGGGTTTTATCATTACATCGCATGACCACACTTCCAACAAAGGGCTGTCTGCCATTTACGAGATGAGGGGGCCGGCGCGCAAAGACCATACTTATCCCCTTGTTTACTTGCTTGTTGTTTCAGCGCTGCCGGGGGTTGGGGTAACACGCACCGTAGGGCAATTGTTGGACTACGACAAATATATTCCTTCGGAGTCCGGCGTTGTAAAGTCCGATATTGAATACAGCGACATGGGCAACTTGAGCGCGGCCCGTCAGTATTACAAGTGCCCTCTTGAGAAAGACAAATCCCTCCTTGCTCACGGTTTTCACTATGGAACGACGCAAATCACAACCGCCGCACTTGCGGGTGCAATAGATGTTGCGCCCTACAACACGGACACCCTGCCCCTGTGCGAAGCCGCCATCCGCACCCTTCGCAAACTGCCCTGACCCCGCCCAAACGGCACACGCACAAAAAAGCAGCGCAGGAGAATGGTTCTCCTGCGCCGCTCTGCTACAAACCCCGCCATACGGCTTAATGGCTACGTGGCGTCCGGTGAATCACTCCGGGCTTAAGCCCGGAGCCTCTAACAGATTATATAAGCAAAAGGTTCCTTTGGTTCCCCTATCCTTTTGCCGTTGCTATGCCCGCTGGTTCTGGATATAGGCCGTC
>JAABUL010001320.1_pt1 | contig 47994 bp, 55 predicted proteins | sample 5559151 | NCBI WGS metagenome assembly JAABUL01 (sample SAMN10711876, study PRJNA513368) | rock metagenome | isolation source: Antarctica rocks | place: Antarctica: Victoria Land, Pudding Butte sud
GCAGCGGCGGCTCTCAAAGGATTATGAAAAACGCCCTGCGTCGAGCGTGGCCCTTATTCAGATCGCCCTATCCGCGCTGATGCTCAGGCGGTTAGCACCAGAATGACCTTTCTACACAGTCTCTTAGGCGTGCGCGGGAACAGCCTCCGGCCAATACGCATCATAAAGGGCATTGCCCGACGACGTGCCGATGCGGTTTGCGCCCGCATCCAGCATCTGCATCGCCACTTCTAAAGTTTTAATGCCTCCCGACGCTTTGATGCCGATGGGGGATGGCCCCAGCGCGCGCCGCATGCGCCGGATGTCGTCCGCAGTCGCCCCGCCCGCTGCCGTGCCCGTACTGGTTTTGACAAAGTCCGCGCCCGCATCCTGCACCAGGCGGCAGGCGATGTCTTTCTCGTCATCAGTCAAGCAGCACGTTTCAATAATGACTTTCAGCAGCACCCGCCCGGCGTCTTCGGCGGGGCTGGCGTGCCGGGTGGCTTCCACCACTTCGCGCAAGTCCTGCGCAACCGCGTCGTAGTCGCCGGACTTGAACTTGGAGATGTTCAGCACAACGTCTATCTCGCGCGCGCCGTTCGCAATGGCATTCTTTGTTTCAAACACTTTGCACAGGCGCGTGGTTGCTCCAAACGGAAACGCCACCACGGTGCAGACTTTGACATCGGAACCCGAGAGCGCGCGCGCCGCTGTGCCCACCCAGCAGGGCAGAATGCAGACGCTGGCGAAGTGCCGCCGCGCGCTTGCCTCGCACAAGCGCAGCACGTCGTCTTTGGTCGAGTCCGGGCGCAGGAGAGTGTTGTCAATCATCTTGGCGAACTGTTCGCGCGTGTACATCTGAGTTTTCCCTAGCCACTCTTGCGGCGCGTGGCTTCTTTCCAGGTGCCCACCAGCGCTTGCACGTCCTGCGTAAGCGTCGGGCTATTGGCGTTCGCATGCAGAAAGTCCACCAATGCGCTGCCGACCACCGCTCCGTCCGCCGCCTGCACGATCTGCGCGACATGGGCCGGGGTTGAGATGCCGAAGCCGACGCACAAAGGCTTGTCGGTGGCCGCGCGCACCCGGCCCAGCATCTCCTGCACATCCGGCGGCACGTCCTGCCGCGTCCCCGTCACGCCCGTGCGCGAGACGCAGTAGACGAACCCAGTGGTATTGTCGGCAATCGTCTGGATACGCGCGGGCGTAGACACGGGCGTAACCAAAAAGATTGTCGCGATGTCGTAAGCCCCGGCCTGCTGCTTCCACGGCGCGGCCTCTTCCGGGGGCAGGTCGGTCAGGATGGCCCCGTCCGCGCCCGCCTCGGAAGCCGCCTGCGCAAAGCGCGCCAGCCCGTAGCGCAGCACCAAGTTGTATGAGGTCATCAGCACCAATGGCACGAATGTGAGTGTGCGTATCTCGCGCACCATCTCAAGCACCGTGTCGGGGGTGACGCCGCGCTCCAGAGCACGCTGGGAGGCGGCCTGAATGCTCGGCCCATCGGCCAGCGGGTCGGAGTAGGGAATGCCAAGCTCTACAATGTCCGCGCCGCCCTGGGCAATCGCTGCCACCAAAGCGGGCATGGTGTCTATAAAAGGGTCGCCCGCCGTGACAAACGCCACCAACGCCCCTTCATCGCGCGCCTTGAGCTGGGCGAACGTCTTGTTGATACGTGAGATCACAGTGTGCCTTTATACCAAACCGAGGCGCGCGGCGACGCTGTCCACGTCCTTGTCGCCCCGCCCGGACAGGCACACGATGATCGTTTCGTCTTTGCCCATCTGCGGCGCCAATTCGCGCACATAGGCGAAGGCGTGCGAGGTCTCCAAAGCGGGAATGATGCCCTCCGTGCGGGCGCACCACTGAAAGGCGTCTAAGGCCGCGTCATCGGTCACCGCGACATACGCGGCCCGCCCAATGTCCTTGAAGTACGCATGCTCCGGCCCGACCCCCGGATAGTCCAGTCCTGCCGAGATGCTGTGCGTCGCCGACACCTGCCCATACTCATCCTGCAAAACATACGATGACGACCCGTGCAGCACGCCTTTGCTGCCCAGGGTCAATGTTGCGGAATGCTCCTGCGTATGGATGCCCTTGCCCGCCGCTTCCACGCCAATCAGCTTGACGCCCGCATCATGCACGAACGGGTAGAAAATGCCCATTGCATTGGAGCCGCCGCCCACGCAGGCCACCACGGCATCGGGCAGGCCGCCTTCTTCCTCCAGTATCTGCTGCCGTGCTTCCTTGCCGATCACGCTCTGAAAGTCCCGCACCATCGTGGGGTAGGGGTGCGGCCCGGCGACGGTGCCGATGATATAATGCGTATCGCGGACATGGGTGACCCAGTCGCGCATGGCCTCGTTGAGCGCGTCTTTGAGCGTCCGAGTGCCCGACGATACAGGCCGCACCTCGGCCCCCAGCAACTTCATGCGGACGACGTTCAGGGCCTGACGCTTGACGTCTTCCTCGCCCATGTACACAATACACTCGTAGCCAAACAAGGCACAGGCGGTCGCGGTCGCCACGCCATGCTGCCCCGCGCCGGTTTCCGCGATAATGCGCGGCTTGTTCATGCGCCGGGCCAGCAAGATTTGCCCGAGCGCGTTGTTGATCTTGTGCGCTCCTGTATGCGCCAGGTCTTCCCGCTTGAGGTATATCTTCGCGCCGCCCAGCTCGCGCGTCATCTTTTCGGCATAAAACAAGGGCGTGGCGCGCCCCACATAGTTTTTGGCGTAGTAGTCAAACTCGGTCTGAAAGGCGGGGTCGGCGCGGGCGGCATCGTAGGCGGCGGTCAGCTCGTCAAGGGCCGGAATGATGGTTTCCGGGACAAAGCGTCCGCCAAACTCCCCGCCGAAGCGCCCCTGTGCGTCGGCGACATATTTGTTCGCGTCCATTACTGTTTGTGCTGCCATAGGTAAAACTCCTTCTTGATTGTGACACCGTTGGCCTGCGTTGTCAACTTACGTGCTTCGGCTGAGGTCCCACCGCCGCACGGCGTTGATAAACGCTCGCATCTTGGCGTGGTCTTTTACGCCCGGCGCGCTCTCCACGCCTGATGACACATCCACGCCGTAAGGCTGTACGGCGTCCAGCGCGTCACCAATATTGTCCGGGGTAAGACCGCCCGCGAGGATCAGGGGAAGGGTCGTGAACTCCCGCGCCCGCCGCGCCAAATCCCAGTTGAATGTCACGCCTGCGCCGCCCAGCGCGCCCTCATGGTAGGCATCCAGCAGCACGGCTCCGACCGCGTGCGGGTAGTCGGCGATTGCTTGAAGCGACGCCGCGTCTCGCACCCGGAATGCCCGGATGCGCCACTGCGCGCCCCGCCGGAAGCGGGTCTTATCCTGCGTTTCGTCATAATGCTGCACATACTCCGCCAAGTATTCCTCGGCGTCTTCCGGGCGGCGGGCGACCACGACGCGCTTGACAAACAGCGGCAGGCTCTGAGAAATCTCCATGTACGTGTCAGGCGATAAATAGCGCGGACCGCCGGGCACGGCGATAAACCCCAGCGCATCCGCCCCCATGTCCGCCGCCGCCCGTGCATCTTCCGCGCGGGTGATCCCGCAGATTTTAATACGTGTTACAGTTTTCACACTTTCTACTGCTGTCGTCAAAATGGTGGCGTGTGATGAAGAATACCCTGACCCGTGAGCAGCATAGTCGTAATAGGCGGTGTCGTTCACAAGTCTGAAAAAGGCACCGTTCTTAGATGAGAGCCTGTATGATGCTAGTTTGAGAGAGCAGCCATCGGCTGTTCGTATTAGCAAACATGCGCAGCGGGTTCGCGATCCACTGTTTCGGGTGCGGGGAATGGCGCTCTTCTACAAGGGCGCTTCGGATTTGGCAGTTCACGGCGACTTCCATTCGCTTTCCGCCCCCGACACGGCCCGCTCAATGCGCCGGTCGGGAACAAGCCACATCAGGGCGACCAGCACGTACAGCCCATCTGCGGCCCAGGGACGCACACAGGCCAGGACGATGGCGAGCAGGCAAAGCGCAGGACTGAGTTTGCCTTTGATGTCTGCGCCCACGGCAGACGCCAGCGTGGACTGCTTCCCATGCAGGGCGATCACCTGCCGCTGAAGCAGCCAGTACGCTAGCGACGCCGCCAGCAGCACCGTGCCATACACCGCCGTCGGGGCAGGCGCAAGGCGGTTCTCGCCCAGCCACACTGTCACAAACGGCACCACAGACAGCCAGAACAGCAGATGCAGGTTGGCCCACAGAATGGCTCCATTCACGCGCTCCGTGACGGCGAACATATGGTGATGGTTGTTCCAACAGATGCCGATATAAACGAAGCTCAGAATGTAGCTCAGAAGCACAGGCACAAGGGGACGCAGCGCGCCCAACGTGTCGCCGTGCGGCACCTTGAGTTCCAGCACCAGGATTGTGATAATGACGGCGATGACGCCGTCGCTGAACGCGGCCATCCGTTCTTTGTTCATTGCTTTATCAGTAAATCTTAGTGCCTGTGGCGCCCAGCTTGATGGGAATTGGCGTCTTGAGCGACAGGAGCGTGATGGGAGTGGGCGTGGTCTGACATGCTGCGCTGTCCACGGAAATGCACCATTGCAAGAAATGCGGCAACCAAGATGGCAGCGATGTCCAGCCAGGTGGTATAGTTCCAGGCGAAGCGGGCGTGCGAAATCGCGCTGGCCGGGCGCAGGCCGGTAGGGACAAGGTGCAGGACGCTGAACAGACCATCCACGACCAGCCCCGCCACGACCATAGAGGCAAACAGAACCAGCGTAATGTAAGTTGCGGCCCGGCGTCCGTAATATTTGCCGTAGATAATAATGAGCGGGACGACAATAAGGTCGGCGTAGATAAAAGACACGACGCCGCCGAAGCTGATGCCGCCCGACCACAAAATGCTCGCCAGCGGGATATTGCCGATGGAGCAGACAAACGACAGCACGGCAATGATCGGACCCACGATCACATTCTCCACCAGGCGCAGCGGGGCTGAGCCGGAGCCTGTTAGGAACAGGGCGCGCCAGATAGGGTTCGGCACCAGCACGGCCAGAAAGCCCGCGATTGTGAAGCCGATCAGCATCTCTTTCCAGAGCATGGACCAGTCCATCGCAAAGGCATCCGCCACGCGGCTCAGCCTGCTGCTGCTCCCCTCGTGATCGTGGTGATGTCCTCCTTCGGCCTCCGGGTGCGCCCGCGCCTCTCCTTCCAAACCGGGCGGCAGAGTGAGCCTCACCAGCAGCCACATCACGCCGATCAAGACGAATGCCCCGACAAACTCGGCAAGCACGAACCGCCAGCCCATCAGCAGCCACAGAACAATGCCCAGCTCCAGGACAAGATTGGTGGACGCAAACATAAAGGCCAGGGTCGGCACCAGCGCTGCGCCCTTCTTGAACGCCGTCCGCGCGGCGGCGACAGCGGCATAGGAGCAGGATGATGATGCCCCTCCGAAGAGGGTCGCCAGCGCGACTGAACGGAAGCTGGTGCTGCCGAACTCGCGCGTCATCCGCTCTTTGCTGACAAACACTTGCAGTACGGCAGACAGGACAAAGCCGAGCACGAGCGCCCACAGCACTTCCCAAAACATTGCCCCTGCCTCATAGAGACTTTTGCCAAGCCAGGACATCTCACTTGCTCTTTCTGCGTTACAATCGCGCCGTCTTCAGGCGCAGCGAGTTGGTCACAACAGTGACACTAGAAAAGGCCATCGCGAGGGCCGCGAGCATCGGGTCCAGCCTGCCGGATGCGGCCAGCGGGATGCCGATCACATTGAAGATAAACGCCCAGAACAAGTTTTGACGGATAATCTTCATGGTGCGCCGCGACAGCAAAATGGCATCGGCGACCCCGCTGAGGTCCGCCCGCAGCAGCGTGATATCCGCCGCTTCCATCGCCACATCAGACGCCCGGCCCATCGCGATCCCCAGATCGGCCTGCGCCAGCGCGGGGGCATCGTTGACGCCGTCGCCCACCATCGCTACCCGCACATGGCCCCCTTCCTGCCAGGTGGTCACCGCAGAGGCCTTGCCGTCGGGTCTGATACCCGCCTCGATGGTATCGATCCCCACCTGAGCCGCAACCGCCCGGGCGACCCGCATGCTGTCGCCGGTCAGCATCGCCACGCTCAGGCCCATGCCCCGCAGCCGCGCAACAGCGTCTTTGGCGCCGGGACGCACCGTATCGGCCACCGCCACGATGCCCGCTTCCGCCCGCCCCACCGCGACCAGCATGGATGTCTTGCCTTCGCCTTCCAATCGTGCCATGTCCGCCAATGCAGTTTTGGGTACAGCCACGCCCGCCTCATTTAGCAGAGATGGCGTGCCCACCAGCACTTCGCGCCCCTCCACGGATGCCCGCACGCCCCCGCCGGTGACACTAGCAAACGTGTCTGCCACGCCCGCCGGGCCTTCGGCATCCGCGCCCGCCACAATCGCCGCCGCCAGGGGGTGTTCCGAGCCGCGCTCCGCCGCCCCGGCCAGCCGCAGCAAGCCGCGTCGGTCCAGGCCATTGTGCAGGATGACATCTGTCAGTGCGGGCCTGCCTTCCGTGATCGTGCCTGTCTTATCGAAGACAACGCGGCTGATCTTGTGCGCCCGCTCCAATGCCTCGCCGTTCTTGATCAAAATCCCCAGCGCCGCGCCGCGTCCCACGCCGACCATGATCGCGGTCGGGGTTGCCAGCCCCAGGGCGCATGGGCAGGCGATGACCAGGACAGCCACAGCCGGGGTGAGAGCGCCTGCAATCCCGGCATGCAGTCCGAAGAACCAGACCAGGAACGTCACCAGTGCGATGCCCAGCACGACAGGTACAAAGACAGCAGAAACCCGGTCCGCCAGCCGCTGCACCGGAGCCTTGCTGCCCTGCGCCTGCTCCACAAGACGCACCATCTGCGCCAGCACCGTGCCCGCGCCGGTCGCAGTCGCCTGGTAAAGCAGTGTCCCGTTTTTATTGACCGTGCCGCCGATTACCTTGTCTCCAACGCTCTTTTCCGCAGGCAGGCTTTCGCCGGTCAGCATCGCCTCATCCACGGCGGAGGCGCCGCCGGTGACAATGCCGTCCACGGCCAGCTTCTCTCCGGGCCGGACACGGAGGATATCGCCTGGCTGCAAAAGGTCTATGGGAATGTCCTGCTCGGCACCGTTCGATGCCACGCGCCGGGCGGTCTGAGGGGCCAGAGCAATCAGAGATTGAATGGTATCGGTCGCCCGATGTTTGGCGCGCGCTTCCAGCCACCGCCCCAGCAGGATCAGGGTGACAATGGTCGCCGCCGTCTCAAAATAGACCTGCGGGCGGGGCGCCACGATCAATTCTGCCAGGCTGTAAAAATAAGCGGCGGACGCGCCCAGGGCGACAAGAGTGTCCATGGTCGCCGCGCCGCCATGACTGAGCGCATTCCACGCGCCGGAAAAGAACTGCCTGCCGAACCCGAAGACGACCAGGGCAGTCAGAGCGGCAAACAGCCACTCCCGCCCCTGAAAATGGCCGGGTCCGGCGGCCATCGGCATCCCGTGCAGGGCCATGCCGGTCATCGAGAAAGCCAGTACGGGCAGAGTGAGCACAGCCGACCCGATCAAGTTGAGCAAGTCCGGGTCCCGTGTGGGGGTGTCCGTCCCCTTGGGTTTGGCATCGGCCAGGGGAACGGCGCCATAGCCCGCCTTTTCAACTGCGGCGATGATAGCTGCCTGCGTTGTTTGGGCCGGGTCATAGGTGACACGGGCGCGGTTGGTGGCAAGGTTGACATCGGCGTCTGCGACGCCTTCTACTTTGCGCAGCGACCGTTCGATGCGCCCGACACACGAGGCGCAGTGCATGCCCTGCAAATCCAGGGTGCATATCTGGCTGTGTTCCAGTTCGGTAGTCTGGGCCATTGTGTTGTTTTCTTTCCCGGCGCCCTTGTGCGTTATGCCCGTGGGGACGCCTCGTAGCCCTCTGCTGCAACCGCTTCCAGCATCTGCGCCACCTGTACTTTGGCTGGGTCGTAGGTGACCACGGCCTGCTTGTCCGCCAGGCTGACCTGCGCGGACTGAACGCCGTCCAGCCCCTGCAAGGCCCGCGTGACATGGCCCACGCACGCCTCGCACGACATGCCGTCAACGTGTAAAGTTTCTGTTCGCATTGTTCTCACCCTTCTTTCATGCCCGGTATTATTTGAGGAAGCTAGGCAGTGCCGCCCGTGTTCGTGTGAGACATGCCATGCATGTTCATGCCTCCCATGTTCATGCCACGCATGTTGACCGAGCCATCGCCACCGCCCATGCGGGAAGGCCGTATTCGGAAGAATATCTCAAATCCGGGGTGCGTGCCGGAGCCATAGTAGGAGTTCAGCGACGACGGGTTAGTATCCGCAGTAATCGCAAAACCGAGGCCAGTGTCAACGCCCTTGCCGTGGGTCAGATCGTGGATGTATCCGGCCGTGTATGCGCCCAAGGTGTACTTGCTGTACTGCCGGTCGTCCGACAGAAACAAGTCTTTCCCTGTCTTCTGGATGTTCTCGATCCGCCCGAAAACTGTGTTGGCCCCGCGCTGGTAGTCGGCCTCGGCCAGATAGGAATTCGTCTTGCCGTACCCCTGTGTTTCATCGTTCTGCCCGAACACGAGCGCAGTCGTGAAATTGGCGTCGCCCTTAAGGGGATTGTTGTAGAGCCAGGAGGCGGTCGTCCGGTGTTGGTTCACATTGTCGCCGTCCGGGCTGTAGATGAATCCTGTCGAAACCTGGTAAGCGTTGTCGGCATCCGGGTTGTAGGACAGGCGGGCGCTCTCCGAATCGAACCGGGGCTTGTCAAAGTTGTAGCGGTCTTCGTTCGGGTCACGCCCGGTGAACTTGCTGCCCTCGATTTTGAGCTTGCCCCCGACGTTGACGCCCGCTGTCGCCACGCCGAACTGGATGTGGGTCGCATCCTGCCAGTGATGGCCGATAGGCGCGGGCATGTAGTCATAGGCCAGGATGCGGTGCATGAAAGTCGGCGGGCCGAGCGCAGGTTCCCCCGGATCGGCGACGTAGAGGTAGGCCGAATTGCCGCCGCCGAGCTGCCGCGAGTAGGACAAGGCCAGTTCGCTCACCAGGTCATGCGGGTGCTGGTGATCATGCAGTGGAACCCCGTGGTTTGTCTCGCCCGTCTGGTACAGCAATGGATAACCGCCGCTGCCTTCGATCAAGGGGTCAAAACTAAGCATAAGGGTCAGGCCGAGTTGGGATTTACTGTCCACAGGATGGCTGAACATGCCCATCAGCCAGCTTGGGGCGTCAAAGCGCCGGTCGCCACGCCTGGAGCCGACATTGACGTAGCGCGGGGAGATGACGCCGTGCAGCATGAGCATGTTGCCGTCGCGCATCTCGGAGTAGCCGTACATGGGGGATGAGGCTGGCAGCCAGGACGTTCCTGAGCCTTCCTTGCTCATAGGGTCGGAAAGGTCAGTCGTTGACTTCATTGCGTTAGTCATGCTTATCCCGGCCATCCCTGGTTTCATCCCGGCCATCCCCGCCATTCCGCCTGCCCCCATGTTTCCGCCGTGACTTATGGGCATCGCTTGCTTCTTTGGATCACCCTTGCCTATGGGCGGCATCTTCTGAGTAGGCATTTCAGGCATGGTTTGGGCAAGCGCACTCGGCAGCAATGCGGCAGCGAGCGTAATAGCGATAAGAGCTTTCAAGTGTTTCATGGGGCGCCTCTGATAAGCATAGGAGTTACGCAGTTGAGCGTGGGCTATACACATAGCAACACTAGATTTACTCTGAAAATGAGTGCAACTGCGTAACTCCTAAAGTAGAAAGGGAGCTAAGCCGTCATCTGGGCCATGCGCTCGCACTCTTCGGCGCAGCGGCGGCAGGCCTCCGCGCAGTCCCGGCAGTGCTGGGCATCGTGCTTTGCGCACTCGGCGGCGCAGGCGCGGCAGGCTTCGGCGCACAACCCGCACATCTTGCCGTGCAGCGGGCTTTCGTGCGCCATCAAAGTGACACAGGCCGTGCAGGTCGCGGCACAGTCAAAACAGGTCTTGGCGCAGCCTGCCATTTCCGGCATTCCAATACACTGGGTGCCGCAGTATTCGCACTCTTTGAAGCATTGCAAGCAAGCTTCTACGCAGGATTGCATTTCGGGCATTGTCATCGTGTGGGCCATTGTCTTATCCATTCTGTCGCAAGAGTAGGAGCGGTACGATGCCGCCCCTGTTATTTCTACCGAGAATAGAATAACCACTTAAATACAATCATAAACCGGGCAGCCAGTATTTGTTTTGTTGCAATAAGAACCGCACGCAACGGTTGCACGACAAAACGCCAGCCTCGGTTTTGATGACTGAGGCTGGCGGTGAATATCTACATCTTACCCCTTGGCGCGGCAGCCGGGGCTGCTTTGGACGGGGCTGCCATTACCGGCACCAACTTCCCGCCGTCCATCGGGTCTTTGTAGCCGTCCTTCTTGGCCGTGGCCGCCGAAACCTTCATGTGGCACTTCTGACACTGGTAGGTAGCAGCTGTGGCAGTCTTTTTGCCCTGCATGTGTTTGTCGGCTCCGTGTGCCAGGGCCGTCGTTGAAACCATCGGAAGCAGGATCAATGCGAGACCACCGAGTGCGAGCATTTTGTTCATTGAGTTTGTTCCCTTCAGGTGAACAATTGGACGATTACATTGGCTGATATTTGCCCTTGGCGGCGCTGGCGATGACCTTGCCGGGGTTCTTATCGAACGCGGGCTTGCACTCGGGGCAGCAGAAATAATAGGTTTTGCCCTTGTAGGTTTCATGCGTATAGGCTTTGGCTGCGGACGCGATCTTCGTGCCCGTGACCGGGCAGATCAGCGCGGTCGTTTTCACGGCAGATGCTGCCTTCGCTGTGTGAGTCGGAGCCGCTAGGGCTGCCGAGGACAGGGCCGCCAGTGCGGCGACAGTGAGTGTGAATGTTTTCATGGTGCTCTTTCCGATGCGTTTGCTTTGTTGTTGTAGACTGAGTGTGTAGACCTTCTGTTCCCCGCAGGCGGGCGAGACTCTGCGCACCGCTACTTGAGCGAACGGACATAAGCGACCAGCGCCTGTGTCTGCCCGCCGTTGTACTTGCCGCCGAATGCGGGCATTTTGCCCTTGACCCCGTTTTTGATAATCAGCGTAATCTTGGCATCGCTCAGGTCCTCATGGTGGAGGCTTGGGCCGTAACCCCCGCCCGCATTGACACCGTGGCACGATGCGCAGCTTTGGGTGTAGAATTCGTGGCCCTGCGCGACAAAGGCCGCATCCACGACTGCTGTGCTTGCGCCCGGCGCCTGTGCCGCCCGGGTCAGCGCCGCGGCCTTGTGGCTGTCCTGCGCGGCATGCGCCCCCACCACAAGGGCAGAAACCCCATAGGACGCGCCGACCACCCCGAGACCGGCGATCAGGGCAGCGATCAATGCTTTGAGTTCGAGACGCATGGTTCTATCCTCCCCCCTGCAGCTCGCCGCCCCAGTAACCCGCCAGCGCCATCAGCACGGCTCCCGCGAGGGAAACCGCCAGGTAGGCCCCGTAAGCATGCCGCGATGCCTGCTGCCGCACCACCAGGCGCCAGACAGCCAGGCCGACAATCAGCCCGAAGGCGGGCCAGACAAACAGATGGTGCTTTGCCAGCAGGCCGTCCCCTCCAAAGTGCCAGCCTGAGATAATCAGCCCCGAAAGCACCGCGACAAACGAGGCCAGCGCCCCCAGCACCAGCGCATAAAACGCCGCCACATGCAGGTCACGGCTTTGCGGCTCCCGGTTCAGCGCATACCCGGCGATGTCAAACAGCACCGAGGCGATAATCAAAGCGATCGGGAAGTGCGTGCTCCCCCCGTGGATATTGGCCCAGAATTTACTGCTCACACTGCTTCCATTCTACTTTGCCGTGAAATCAAAGGCTTTGGTCTGCGGTGGCCGCCCGAGCACGGCGGCCTTGACCGTGACGCGCCACGGCCCGGCCATGCTGAACCCGACTGTGCCTTTGTATTTCCCGTTCCCCATGTCCTTAAACACAGGGTGTGTTGTGCCCATGTCCATGGTGACCATGGCAGCGCTTGATGTGACATGCGCGCCTGTGACGGGCCTGCCCGCTGCATCGGTCACTGTGACTACCAATATATTGCCTTCGCCCGTTTTAGCTGCGCCGGAGGCGAGTGCGGCTGTTACTGTCAGCGGCCCGGCAGAGGCCGGCGCGGACGACTGAGCCTGGGGGGCCTGGGACTGCGGCGACTGAGCCTGTGATGATGCCTTGGTGCCGCCCGCCTGCAGGTCAAGCGTCTGCTTGACGGCATTCGCGCCTTCGCCCCCGGCCAGCACGACCCGCCATGGCCCGGCCATACTCAGGCTGATTTTGGTCCGGTAGTGGCCGCTGCCCATCTCGGTGACGGCAGGGTGGGCCGTGCCCATGTCCATGGTGACCATCGCGACTGTGGCCGCGAGTTTCAGGCCGGTGATCGGCCTGCCGTCGGCATTGGTGACGGCAATATCCAGTGTGTTGTCACCAACCACCGGCGGGTCGGGGGTGATTGTGATCGCCGCTTTGGCTGGGGAAACAGTCGGGGCTGCCGGTGCCTGGCCCGGTGCCGATCGGGCTTCTTCCGGGGTCGGCGCGGGCTGCTCTGCCATGGACATATCCATCTTGCCCATCTTCATGTTCTGCATCGCGCCGCCGCCGACCATCATGCCGTTCATCATGCCGACCATGCCCGCCGCCTTACCGAAGCCCCGCAGCAGGGTCCAGTCTTCTGTGCCGGTGACGGTCCAGACACGCTTCGGCGTTGCCATCGGCATGTTCTTCATGGACTCAACCATGTGCGGGCCAGGCGTTTGGAGCGGCGGGGCGGATGTATCCATGCCCTTTTGATTGCGCGTGGGGTCGGTGTTCTTGTCGGTGCGTGTCGGGTCGCCCATGCCGGGCATAGTGCTCATGCCGGGCATGCCGTTCATCGTTTGTTTCGCCATCGCTTGCTTCTTTCTGTGAACTTAACGCCCCGGGATATACTGGTGCTGGAGGTTGAGCAGGGACCGGCGCGGGCCGATCGTGTTGTTGAAGATGCTCGTGAAGTTAAACACGAACCCGACCTGCACGGAGTGATCGGTGGACCCGCCCGAAACTGCCGCCAGCGCGGGGCTGCGGTGCTGATAGGTGTATTGACTGACCAGGTCAAAGCCGTCACCAAGTCGCTTGACCCCGGTCAGGGCGAGGCCATAAGAGCCCGCATCGTGGACTTTGCTGTACTCTTTATAGCCCGCAGTCAGCGCGACCTGATAGCCCGGCTTGCCGAAGGGGCTGTGCAGGTACGCCAGCGATGCGGCAGCAGTGTTGGAGGCGGCCCGGTACGAGTCTGTCAGGCTGGTGAATTGGCTCAGATCATTGCCCGTCGAATAGATATCCTGGACGCTGAGCATGACCCGGTTGACCGGGCTGGGACGCAGGTTGATGACGCCGCCTCCGTAGATAAAATCGGATGAGCCGCCCTGCGCCCGTCCGATGGACTGCCTTTCGTAGCCAAGCTGATAAGAAACAACCTTTTGAATCGCTTCCAGGCCGGGCGGCGGCTCATGCAGAAAGTTGATGCCATAGGAGTTCAGGCCCTGGTCGTCATGGATGTCGCCTGCGCTGCGGATCAGGTGCTGCACGTGCAGGTTCGCGAAGTCGCGCAGGTTGCGGGTCAGGATCAGGCCGCCGACATTGCTGTAGCGCGGCTCTTCCGTGTTGGCCCCGCTGGAGTTTGGGTCGGGGAGGTCTGTGAAGTTGATCAGATCGTCGCCGCGCAGGGTGGGGAACTGGATGAACTTGGTCGGCGTGTTGGTCCGCCCGAGATAGGCTTCCGCGTGCCGGGCCTGGTAGTCAACATATCCCTGGTGCAGAAAAAGCTGGTTGTTGAGGTTGCCGCTGTTGGTCTGGTCGGTCGCCTCGCCGCCGATCACTAGACTGCCGACCGCGCCTGCCTTGTAGAGCCGCTGAGACGCACCCAGAAGCAGGGCTGAGTCCGAGAGATTGACCCGGCTGGACGATGAGCGCCCGCCGTCTGCTCCGACCTGGCGGTTTAGGCCGAAATCGAGCGTGCCGATACCGACGCCGTCCAGCTCTATCTGCGGAGCAACGCTGGGCTGCTGCGGAATTGGGACTTGTTCGGCCTGAGCGCAGGCCCTCATCGGCACGGCGGCCAGCGCCAGCATGCAGGCGGCTCCGCCCAAAAGTCGCGCGTGTTTGCTTCTCATCTTCAGCAGGTCTCTCCTTGTGCGTAGCTGGGGCTAGGACGATACGGCGACGATAGGGTCGAATTTCACCCCGGCGGCATCCGCGTCTTCGTACATCAGCATGGTCATCATACCGCCGGGGAAGATGCCGTTGTTGGTCGTCCCCTTGTCGCTGTGGTCGTGGAAGTGCCACATGCCGGGGTTGGTGCCGTGGACAATAATGTCTACAGTCTTGCCGGGGTTAACGACGACCGTGTTGCCCCGCACGGGGGCGGCAAGCGGGGAGCCGTCGGTGGCGACATGCCAGAAGTCGTGGCCGTGCAGGTGCATATAATGGCCTTCCGCGCCCGCCCCGATCAAGCGCACCCGGATAAACTCGCCTTTGCGGATATACAGCGGCTCCGTAGATGGGTACGACTTGCCGTTGATGGTGAAAAAGTTCGGGTTCACCATCATGGCCGGGCCGGTGTTGGCCGTCACATACGGCGGGACATAGCCGCTTGCAATGGCCTTCTTCAGATCGGCCTCGGTCTGAAACCAGCCCATCATCAGCGGGGACATCTCGCGCATATCGCCCTTGCGTCCCATCCAGTCCATCACGTCCATGGAGGCCGACATGGAGTTCATCATCTGCTCCATGTAGTTGGTGTCATGCTCGCACAGCACCAGTGTGTAGTCGCGGGTGTAGGGGAACGCTTTGGCAATGGGGTCGTTGTCGCTTTCAATAATCAATGCCCCATACATGCCCGCCTGAATATGCAGTGGCGTCATGTTGTGGCAGTGGTAGTAGTGCGTCCCCGCAGGCTGCGCGCGCCAGAGGTATTGATAGGTCTGGTTCTTGGCGACCGGCCACTGCGTCCCCATTGGAACGCCGTCCATCTCGTTGGCGAGCATCATGCCGTGCCAGTGGATCGTGTGGAACTCGCTGATGGTGTTGTGGAAGTTGACTTTGATCCAGTCGCCTTCCCGCACGCGCATCTCCGGCCCCGGCACGGTCTTGTTGTAAGTATACATATGCGTGACAATACCCGGCACGATCTCGTGGGGCGAAATGGTCAGCTCCATGTCGTATTCGTTGATCTTCTCGCCCGGCTGCGGCAGGGCGCGCGGGTCCCAAATGGGATGCACGGCGGTGGGATTGATCTGGGGCGACCAGAGCGTTGCGGGCCGGTTGTTGCTGTCCTCGCTCTGGGCACGCGCCATCTGCGGCGAGAGGGCCAGACCCGCGCCTGCCGCCGCCCCCGCAAGCCCGGTCATAAACTGCCGCCGCGAAACGGCTTTCGCCTCTGCATCGGGCAGCGCGGCCTCGGCAGGATTGACGATCTGTGGCTTCTTTTTCCAGAAAGGGTTCATGGCGTGTCCTGTTCTAACGAACGATGATTGCCCCGTGCATGCCGCCCGGCGCATGGCCGCGCACGGTGCAGAAATAAGCGTATTTGCCCGGCGCGAGAGGGGCACGCAAGGTCAGCGCCTCGGCATGGCGCGCCGCCTCGGTGCCATGCGGCAGCGGCGGCGTCCCGACCGATGTCGCAATCAGCGGCGCGGCGTCGGCGGGCCAGGACGTGCGCCACGCCCCAAAGCGGATGTTGTGGAACATGTCGTCGTCCGTGTTGATAAATAGCACCTGCATTGTCGCTCCTCGCGGCACGACCACTGCTGGGTTGCGCAGGCCGTCAATACGGTACGAAAGCATATCAGTGTCCGGCCCGGTTCTTGCGACAAGCCGCACGGTTCGGGTGGAAAACGTCAGCGTCTTCTTGTCCGCAGACACCGTGCCGGGCGTACTGGTTTTGTCCGCCGCTGCTGCGTTCACGCTGGAAAGCGTCTGAGGCGTCGCGCTGACGATGCTAAACCCTGCCTTTGCAGCCTGCCCCATGCCAGGGGCGGCATACGCGAGCGGGGCGATGCCAAACCCGAGTGCGCCGACAAGCGCGCCGATACGTTTAAGTTTGTTCATAACACTACGTCGTTCCTTGATGTTCCATCACTGCGATTTTATGTTCTACTAACAATAGAACGTCTACGCCGCGCGTTTAGTTCCATGACTTTTCAGCGACGCAGTCGCGGGCCGGGAGCGCTCCTGCCTCACGGTCATGGCAGCAGGCGCGCCACCGCTTCCAGGCTGCAATGCGCATAACAAACCGCCTGCGCCGACAGCAAAAGCGAGATGCCGATGCCCGCCAGCGCAAGAGTCAGTATCCAGCCGCCCACAGAGTGCAGCCGGTTCTCACGCACCGGGGGAAGCGCCGACTTTTGCGCCTGCCCAATCAACTTCTCCACCCGCTTCGCCGTCAGGGACGCCGAGTCGTTCGCAAAAGCCGGCACGACTGTGGGGAGCGGGCGGCTCACATGCGTACTTGGCGGAGCGCCGCTGACGCGCAAAATCGCGGTTGCCATCGCCAAAGGGTCGCCGACCACCTGCACGGCGGCGGCATCGCAGGCCAGCTCCGTTTCTTCATGCCAGCGGTTTGCCAGCAGGCGCACCGGGCGCAGGTAAAAGAAGAGGCAATGGAGGATACTGACCAAAAACGTCGCCTCCACGTCCCGAAAACGCAGGTGCATGGCTTCATGTGCGACAATCGCCTCCAGCTCTCGGTCGGTGACGTCGGAAACCAGGTCTTTGGACAGAATGCAGCGCGGGCGGCTCAGCCCCAGCACGCTGGAATAGGTCGCGGGGATCGGACATTCAACAAACTGCTCGCCGCTGAGTTTGCTTCGCGTGCCGACATGCGCCACTGCTCTTGCCAGGCGCGCGGAACGAGGGCTGAGATAGGGACGCAGGCCCCGTTCCAGCCGGACAGTGGCAAGCACCAGACGGACAAAGTAAAAGACGCCAAGCGCCGCGAGAAGCCATGCCACGCTGTTGACAACCCCGCCCGCCAAATGAGCCGTCGGCACGCTCCCTCCCCAGTTCCAGGACGCCGGCACGTCCGTAAAGATTTGGCGACACGCCGTGCTGTGATGCTCAAAAAGTGGCCGGACATGGCTGTGGCGCAGGGTCGCCCCGCCCAATGTCGGCAGCAAAGCAAAAAGGGGCGGCAGAACCAGAGCCGCCAGCAGGACCTGCTTGGCCCGCCTGTGAGAAACCCGCCCGCGCCCGACACGCAGAAGCGCCGTGGCGATTAAAAACGCCGCGACATACAACGCCGACGACAGCGCGAGAAAGAACAGTCCGCTGACAAACAAAAGAGGCGGGTTAATGACCATCGCTCATGCCTCTTTTTCCTGGGCATCGCCCTCTTCCCGGCCTGAAGCGCCGCTGCCGTGCGGCGCAGGCTGCCTGGCTTCAACGCTCATCTGCATGGCTTCAATGCGCTGGGACAAATCCGCCAGCTTTTCCTGGTCGCTGCCTGCCGCCCCGCCGCTGTCTTCCCGCCGCGCGAAATAAGCCGCCACTGCTTTGGGGAACTGCGCAATCAAGTTGCTCAGCACGCCTTCCACAATGCGCTGCTGCAGCTGTTCCTCGCTCACAGTCGCCCAGTAGCGATATGCCTTGCCCTCGCGCTCCCGCCGCAGAATGCCCTTCTTGCAGAGCCGGTCCAGCGTGGTCAGGATTGTCGTCAAAGCCAGAGGCCGGACGCGCTCCAAAGTCTGCTGAACATCGGCGGCAAGGCAGCCGTCATGCGGGCAGGCCCAGATATGCTGCATCACAGCCAGTTCCAGGTCGCCGAGCGGCGCGCGAATGCCCGTTTTTTCAGGCCGGGCACGTCGGATAGGATTGTTCAAAGCACATTCTTCCTGGTAACACGCATTCCAAAAAAGCCAAGCATTCTGGATACGCATTCCTGCCGCGAAACGTTCACCCTGTCCGCGCCCCTTGATAGTGGCTGAAGGCCCGGTCTTGCGAAGGGCTTGCCTCTGTGTTGCCTCTCTGTTGCTACGGCATACCAACGACGGAACGATTTCTTCCGTCGTTGGTATGCGCTGGAAACGCCGGTAATCAGCGCAGAAGATGCGCAGGAAACATAGGCATCAGTCCGCTGCGCACCAAGCCAAAACGTCGGCGAACGGATACGTTTCCCAGGTGCCAAATAGGGCATGCCGGGTCAGTTTGGCGCGGGACAGGGCCGGACTGCTCAGGCCGCACAAGAAGCGGGCCGCCTGGCGCGCATGGCCCAAAGCGGCGGGATGGGCGGCGCGCAGGGACCGAAACGCATCGGTGTCCAACTCGGCAGGGAGCGGCGGGGCAGCGGCCGGAGCGGGCAGGACAGCCGCGCGGCACGTGCGGCACCAGGTGCAGTGGCCGCAGGGCGCATCGCGCTGTTCGCCGAAGTAGCCGACCAGGGCATTGACCTGGCAGTTGTCCAGTGTCACCAGGCCCAGGACTTGCTGCAGGCGGGCCATTTCCTGGATTTCGCGGTGGGCGAAGCGGGCAAAGAGCTTGGCGGCAAGCGCGGCGGCCTGGGCCGGGGTGTCGCGCTCCGGGTGCAGGCGGGTGTAGCGCTGACGAATATCGGCGGCGCGCAGCTCCACCAGGTCGCGTTCTTCCAGAACTTCTAAAACGCGGATGATTCGCTGGGCGCTTTCCCCCAATGTCTCGGCCATGTCCTGGGGGTTGAGCGAGTACCAGATACGGCCTCGTTTGGCGTTGGCAAAGATGGACTGCACGAGGCTTCCGTGCTTGCCGGGGAACTGGGCCAGGATTTCGGGCAGGCTGACTTTGGGCCGCGCTTCGTACCCGGCGTAGAACGGCGTGCCCTGCTTCAAGACGCCGTCCAGCTCCAGGTAGGTGAGGGCGGTGCGCAGGACGAGAATGCGCAGGTCGTGGCGGTCGGAGAGGGCAAACAGGGCAGCGTCAAACTCCGTCTCGCGGGCAAGTAAATCTTCCAGCAAGTCGCGCAGAGCGTCCTCGGTGGGAGTGTCGCCGTAGGCGAAGTTCTCCAAAGTGGGCAGGTCGTCCGGGCAGGCCAGCATTTCCACCACCGACGGCTGGCCGTCCCGCCCGGCCCGGCCTATTTCCTGGCTGTAGGACTCCAGGGACTTGGGCAGGTTGTAGTGGTAGACATAGCGCACGTCGCTTTTATCAATGCCCATGCCGAACGCGACCGTGGCGACCACAATGCCCGCATCCGACGCCATCCAGCCTTCCTGCACCGCCGTGCGGGCGTCGGTTTCCATGCCGGCGTGGTAGGCGCGGGCATCCAAACCGGCCCCCGCCAGCAGGGCGGCGACCCGCTCGGCGGTCTTTTGCAGGGTGACATAGACAATGGCTGGGCCGGGCTTGCGCGAAGAGAGCCGCTTCAGCAGCAGAGCATCGCGGGCATCGGCGGCAACGGGCGTGAGAGCCATGCTCAAATTAGGGCGATAAAAGCCGGTGACCACAGACGCGTGGGGGGGGATATCAAATGCCCGGCAGATGTCCTCGACAACGCTGGGCGTGGCGGTGGCGGTGAGGGCGAGGATGCGCGGGGCGTTCAAGTCGCGGGCGGCCTGGGCGAGTTTGAGATAGTCGGGGCGGAAGTTGTGTCCCCATTCGCTGATGCAGTGGGCTTCATCAATGGCGAACAGAGCGATGGGCGTGCGTCCCAGCATGGCCAGAAAGCGTTCGTTATTGAAGCGTTCCGGGGCGACATAAAGCAGCTTGAGTGTTCCTGCGGCAAGCTGTGCGCCGACTTCGCGCACTTCGTCCCCCGACAAGGTGGAGTCCAGGCGTGCCGCCGCGATGCCTCGGGCCTGGAGGAAGTCGATCTGGTCCTTCATCAAGGCGAGCAGGGGGGAAACAACGAGGGTGACGCCCTCAAACTCCAGGGCGGGCAGTTGGTAGCACAGGGACTTGCCGCCGCCGGTGGGGAAGACGGCGAGGGCGCGTCCGTCCTGCTCCAGGGCAGTGATGACGGCTTGCTGGCCGGGGCGGAAGGCGGGCAGTCCGAAGCGGTCATGCAGCAGGCGTTCAGCATCCATGAGGCCAGTATACCTGAGAGGGGAGGCGATGGCGGTTCAGCGTTTCCTGACCAGCATGAAGATAAACACTATGAGCCCTAAGGCCAGCCCAAACACACTGTCCACAACAAAGCTGTTATGGAGATGGCTGTGACCATGCCGAAAGGGAAGCAACATGGAAAGCACTCCTGCCAGCAGGCAAACAATCAGCAGAAGAGGCTTGGGCCATTTGCGGGCTGCAGGGGAGTTGAGCAGAGCGGAAGTGGGATCTTGCAGAGGGCGTGTCCAGATGGAGCCGGTCTGCGCCTGGGGAATTGTGTTTGAGAACTCCATCTGCTGCAGGCGGGCCGTTTCATCCAGGGCCGCCTGCTGGGCAATCACGGACGCGCGCAGGTCTTCTGCCGCCGTGTTGTTCGGTTCGGCAATCACCAGGCGTTCAAGAAGGGCACGTGCTTCGTCCAAATGGCCTCGCAGCAAGGCGAGGTGCGCCTGTTCCAGCAGATCAGGTGGGGAGGGAGATTGAAGGCTCATAAACGTTGAGACACAAGGAAAGGCACAAAGTTGCAGTGGCCGACACTCAAAAAAAGTCAAGCTGTCTTGATGCCGTGTTCCTCGGCTTGCTGTAAGATGTATTGTTTCAATGGCCCGGCCAGTTGGTCTGCGGGGATATAGACGTAATCGCGCTGCCCAAAGAACAACAGCCATATATCAGGGTAACGCTGCACTCGGTCCAGCATTCGCCAGGGCACCTGGGCGCTGCCAAAGTCCGATTGTGTTTCCACGCCTTGCTCGTTGAAACGATAGGTAATCAGTTTGCTTTGCATGCGATCGTAGCGATTAAATGCCCGGCGTAAAAAGGTGAAATAGCCCATGCCCCAAACCAGAGGAAGGGAAACCACAACAATTGCAACAGCGGCATAGGACCAAGCCTGCCGACTTGCAGCACTCAGGATGATCAGGACTAGGGAAACAACAGCCCACCGGATGAGCCCGCCCCAGCCAATAAACTGAAGCCAGAAACGGCGCGTTGCATTCGCAACTAGGTCTTTGGTGACGGTAAAGCTAAATTGATGTTCCATGTAATGGGTCAGGCGAGGGCGGGGTCTTCCCAATTGAGCGTCGGCAGAGGGGTTTTGGGCTGGCTGTCCAGGCGGGGGATGGAGCGCAGGAGGCTTTGCGTGTACGGGTGCTCGGGATGGGCGAACAGCTCCAGTACGGGCTTGCTTTCTACGATGCGGCCTTTGTACATAACCACCACGCGGTCGCACATCTCGGCCACCAGGCCCATGTTGTGCGTAATCAGCAGCAGGGCCATCTGCCGAGACTCGCGGAGGTCTTTGAGCAAATCTAAAATGCGCGCCTGCATGGTCACGTCCAATGCGGTGGTCGGCTCGTCGGCAATCAAGAGCTGCGGGTTGCACGAGAGGGCAATGGCAATCATTACGCGCTGGCGCATGCCGCCCGACATCTGGTGCGGGTAGGCATCTACGCGCTCTTCGGGGGTCGGGATGCCGACATCGCGCAGGGCCTGAATAGCCGCGGCGCGGGCCGCTTGACCGCGCAGGCCCTGGTGCAATTCCAAAGCTTCGCGTATCTGATACCCGACCGTATAAAGGGGGTCCAAACTGGTCATCGGCTCCTGAAAGATCATGCCGATGTCGTTGCCCCGCAGCGCGCGCATCTCGTTCTCCGAGTATTGGGCGAGGTCATGGCCCTGAAACAAGACCTGTCCGCCGACAATCCTGCCGGGGCGGCTGATGAGGCGCAAAATAGACAGGGCCGTGATGGATTTGCCGCTGCCGCTCTCGCCGACAATGCCTAGAGTTTCGCCCGGCAGCACGTCAAACGAGACGCCGTCCACGGCCTTGACCAGGCCATCGTCGGTGGCGAAGTGCGTTTCTAAATTGCGAACGGAAAGCAGGGGGGCTGGCATAGGTTTGGTTCTTGCGGGGGCTACCGGGATTTGGGGTCGAGCGCGTCACGCAGGCCGTCGCCGAGAAAGTTAAACGCGAGTGTCGTCAGGAAGATCATCAGGCCCGGTGTCAGCAGCCACAGCCTCTGCTGCAAGGTGGTCAGGTCTTGCGCTGCGCTGAGCATGTTGCCCCACGACGGCATGGGGTCGCGAATACCGAGACTGAGAAACGACAGTGCGGCTTCGCCCAGAATATAAGCCGGAATAGACAAAGTGGCGGCCACAATGGCAAATGTAAACGTTGAGGGAATAATATGGCGAGTGACAATCTTCAGGTCGGACACGCCTAAAGCGCGGGCGGCCTCCACATATTCGCGCTCGCGCACAGACAGCACCATGCCCCGAATAATACGCGCCATGCCCGCCCAGCCGACAAACGACAAAATCACGATAATCAGCAGGTATACAGTCACAGGAGATAGGGTGGGGGGCAGGGTCGCCGCCAAAGCCAGCAGCAGGTAAAACCCCGGCACGCTCATGATAATCTCGCAGATGCGCATGATAATGTCGTCTGTGCGCCCACCGTAAAAGCCGCTGATGCCGCCCACCAGCATGCCCAGCGTGAACGTAATGGCAATGCCGAGCAGTCCCACCGACAGGGAGATTTGCGACGCGTACAGCAGGCGGGACAGATAATCGCGCCCGAACTGATCGGTGCCCAGCAGGTAGACGCGTTGGCCGCCCGCAGCACCGTAAAGGTGAAGCGTGCTCGGAACAGCTCCCCAAAAACGATACGCAGGGCCATGCACAAAAAACTTGATCGAGTGCGGCTGGGTCTTATCCTCCACATAGACCCGGTCATGGAACTCGTCAAAGCTCTGGGTCATGCTGTAGACCGTCGGCGCGGGAGTCCAGTGAACATGCATCGGCGGGCGGAAGTTTGCGGCGGGATCTTGAGAGTCGTAGGCATAGGGCGCAAGAAACTGCGCGAAGAGGGCGAGTGTGTAAAAGATAATCAGCAGGAGGCCGCCGCCGATAGCAATCTTATTCTTCTTGAACTTGCGCCATGTGAGCTGGGTCGGCGTCATGGACTGCGACGGCAGGCTCAGCATCGCCGCCCTGCCGGTCAACTGCCGCCCGGCATTACGATCCGCGCGGGACTGGCCGCCGTTTCCGTTCTGCGGCTCGCCCGCCCCGTCGGGCAGAATGCCGGGCACGGCAGTCATCTGGCCGCTGCTGCCGGAAACGGCGCTGCCCATCTGCGCTTCCAGGGCGGGCGACTCGGTGGGCGAGGTCGCCACGTCCGTGCCTTCAATGTCTGCGATTTCCCGGCGAATATTGTCTGCCATGCCTAAAACTCCCTAGCTAAGCCGTATCCGCGGATCGGTGAAGGCCAGCAGCACATCGGCGATCAAGTTGCCCACAATCAGCAGCACGGCTCCCATGACAAAGGATCCCATCGCCAAATACAAGTCCTGCGACAGCACCGCGCCGTAAATCAAGCGCCCGAGACCGGGCCAACTCAGCACGATCTCCACAGTGACTGCCCCGGCCAGCAGGCCCGACAGGTCATAGCCGAACAGCGTGATCAGTGGGTTGATTGCATTGCGCACGCCATGACGGAAGATGACGACCCGCTCTTTCAGTCCGCGTGCGCGGGCGGCCAGCATGTAGTTCTCATGCAGCACGTCCAGCAGATTGCCACGCATCTGACGCATGACTGTTGCCAGCTCCTGAATGCCCAGCACAAAGGTCGGCAGGATCAGATGCCTGCCGACATCCGCCACCCTTTGCAGGGGAGAAAGGGAGTCGTAGTTGATGCTTTCCATGCCGCCGATAGGCAGCAGGCCAGTCTTTTGCGCGAAGAGGGCTGCCAGCAGCGCGACAAAGAAGCCGGGCAGAGAGATGCCGGAAAACGCGATCACCGAGACCAGGCGGTCTATGAGACCGTTCTTGTGGGTGGCGGCGTAGATGCCCAGCGGAATGGCAATAAGCCAGGAAAAGAACAGCGAAGTCAGCGCGAGCAGCAGGGTGTTGCCGACGTAGAAACCGATCAAGTGGAACACAGGCTGCTTGTAGGAAAACGAATAGCCAAATTTGCCCTGCAGGGCATTCGCCAGCCAGTAAAAGTACTGGACCATGGCGGGCTTGTCCAGCCCGTAGTCGTGGCGCAGTTGGTCAATCGTCGCCGGGCTGATCTGCGGGTTGGCGCGCATCTGGCTGAGGTAGTCGCCGGGCGCCATCTTCATCACAAGAAATGAGATAAAGGTGATGCCCAGCAGAAGCGGGATGATCTGCAGCAGGCGTCTGAGGATAAAGCGCAGCATGGTTGGGTCTTGCCTGTTCTCGCTAGGGTGTCTGCACGGCAGGGCCGGCGCCTGTGGCGCGCGTATCATACAGCTCGTCTATGTTCCACAATACATCGCCGCCGACCCCGTATAGCGACGACGGCTTGACATTGCCATAGTGGTCGCGCATGGCTGTGTATTGCTCCCCGTAAATGGTAAAGATAAACGCCTGCTGCTCGCCCATGATGCGCTGCCAGTCGCTGTAATACTGCTTGCGCTTGGCGGGGTCAAGCTCGTGTGCGCCCATGGTGAAGTCTTTGTCGATCTGCGCTTCCCACGGCGTGGCGGGCTTGGTCTGGCCGGGCCACCACTGATGAGACGGACCCGACGAGCGCCAGATATTGGCCGCATTGTTGGGTTCGGGGCCACCGACAAAGCCGCCGATGCTGGCTTCCCACTGATAGGGCGATGCATCCAGGCGGCGAATCATGTCGTTGAAGTTGATGGGCGTGAAGATAGCGTTCAGGCCCAATGTCTGCAGATCGTTGGAGATGATTGTCGCCATTGCCACGCGCTGGGCGTTTTCCGCATTGGTGATAATATTGAACTTGACTTCTTTGCCGTGCCATTGCAGTTTGCCGTTGGGGCCGGGCGTCAGGCCCATCGCCAGCAGCATCTGCTTGGCTTTGGCGATGTCGTAGGGATACTGCGCGACATTGGGATTAAAATAGGTAATGTCGGCGGGGGTGACAGGCGAGTACAGCGGCTTCGCCAGCCCCAGGTAGACATCGTCGCAGATGCGCTGCCGGTTGACAGCGTAGGAGATCGCCTGCCGGAAGCGCACGTCGGAAAACAGCGAGACTAGGTTCTTGTCGATCTTGGCGTTGGGGTTCATGTTGAAGCACAGGTAGCTGAAGCCCCAGGACGGCCCCCGGTCAATCACGGTGTAGTCGCTATCCGCCTCGCCCTTCTTCAGCGCGGGGTAGGCATCGGGCGTGAGGTCCAGCACATCGTCCTGGCCGTTGCGGAATGCCAGCGTGGTGGCATTGAAGTTCGGCACGATAGAGTAAGTGTACGTGCCCATATACGGCAGTTGTTTACCGTCGGCTGTCTTACGCCAATAATTAGGGTTGGGCTTGTAGACAATGCGCTGGGATGCGGCGTACTGACTCATCACATACGGCCCGCAGGAAACCAGCTGCGCGGGGGGCGTGTCTATGCCATAACTAGAGTTGAACTTGCCTGCTTTATAGGGAGCGTACAGAATGTGCTTGGGAATGGGGGAGATTGAGAACACGCTTTCCGCAGGTGCCCATTTCACCGGCAGGGTGAACTGCAAGGTACGGTCGTCAATCTTTGCGTACTTGAACGGCACTCGCTTGACCGTGCCATCAGGCTGGTTGACATCAATCAGCAGGCCTTCGCGGGCCAATGTCTGCACTTTGGGGTCATAAATAACGTCCAAGGTGAAGATGAAGTCGTCGGCAGTCAGCGGCTGGCCGTCGCTCCACTTCAGGCCGGGACGCAGCGTATACGTGTAGGTCAGGCCGTCGGCGCTGATCTTGGGCAGACTTTCTGCCAGACGCGGCTCAAACTTCAAGGTGTAAGAATTGAGCGCCTCTAAACTGTCGTAGAGCGGCGCAAGGACGCTCGTGGATGAGGCATCGTCGGAGACTATCTGGTTGAATGTCTTGGGGTCGCCGGGCTGCGCGTACACCAGCGAGCCGCCGTACTTGCCCGGTGTCAGCGGCGGCAGGACACTGTGGTCGGTGGAATAAACAATCTTCGTGCCATTGCCACCCCCCTCTTTGTGGCCGCATCCAGCGGCGGCGGCAAGCAGAAGGGAGGCGGCAGTGAGTATTGACAAAGTGCGCTTCATAAGATAAATGTCCTAGCAGCAAGAGAGAGGGTGAAATTGCGAACTGAATAAGGCCGCAGCGCTGCGGAAGGGAAACACGGGCTGCGCGGAAGGGAAACACCGGCTACGCGGACGGCACAGACGCTGCTGCCGCGATCGGCAGGGACTGCTCCACCCAGTGGCACGCGGCCAAATGCGGCGCGTCCTCGCCCAGACGCGCGGCGTAGTCCACCAGGGGAGGCATCTGGGCGCGGCACACATCCATTGTGTGCGGGCAGCGTCCGGCGAACGGGCAGCCGTCAGCCTCAGACCCGGCGGCGGTGTCTGTGGTGTCGGCTTTGGGCGAACGCGGGGCGCGCCGCGCCAGCAGCGGGTCGGGAGTGGGAATCGCCGCGAGCAGCTCCTGCGTATAGGGCTGCAAGGGATGGGCAAACAAAGAGCGGCTGTCCGCCATCTCTAAAATACGCCCGGCGTACATCACCGCGACACGGTCGGCGAGCACCCGCACAACGCTGAGGTCGTGCGAAATAAACAGCATGGTGAGGTTGAGACGCGCCTGCAAATCCAGCAGCAAGTTGACAATCTCGGCTTGCGTGGACACATCTAATGCGGAAACAGGCTCATCGGCGACCAGAAAGCGAGGCTCTACGGCCAAAGCACGCGCAATCCCGATGCGCTGACGCTGCCCTCCGCTGAACTCATGCGGGTACCTGTTGCGTACATCAGCGGGCATTTGCACCATCTCCAGCAGGCGTTTGGACTCGGTCTCGCGGTCGGCGCGGCTGCGGATGCCGCCCAGCTCCATGCCTTCGCTCAGGATGCGCCCAATCGTCATGCGCGGGTTGAATGCCCCATACGGGTCTTGAAAGACAATCTGCATCTCGCGGCGCAGGGCGCGCAGGTCGGCCTTGCTCAGCCCAAACACGGGCTTGCCGTCAAAGACGCAGGTTCCATTGGTGGCCTCTATCAAGCGCAGCAGCAGTCGGCCCGTGGTGCTTTTGCCGCTGCCGGACTCGCCTACCAGCCCCAATGTCTCGCCCTCGTTAATATGGAACGAAACATCCTGCACGGCTTTGACGACGCTTTTGGGCTTGCCCCAGCCGCCGCCGGTCTGCGCAAAGTGCTTGGTTAAGTTGTCAACCTGCAATAAAGGAGCGGGCGAAGTCAAGGGCATGGGCCTTCAAGGGTGAGTTTACTGGAATAGCGCAGTATACCACCCATTACGCACGCGTGCAAGAGGCAGTTCCCGCCCGCTTTGTTCAGGGATCGCCCCGGCGTATCCAGGGGACTGCAAGCGCAGACCAACGACGGAAGAAAATGTTCCGTCGTCGGTATGCGCTTGGTCAGCGTTGGGAACGCCGTCGGTATGCTATGGGTACAATATCAACGTGATGTGCTTGTGATGTTAACGCGACGTTAATGCGACGTTAATAAATGACAACTCAGAGATGCACAGTTTGCCATAGTAGTAGGTATCATGCTGCGGGGATGCAACCACGCGGCTATAACAACAAGTAACACTACCGCCCCCAAAGGTTGTCCTGTGAAAGAATGGCTGAATACGTTCTTAAGCGAATTGCACCGCGCCTACCTTAAGCCGCGCGGCTTTCGCAAACATGGCCGCACGTTATCGCTAGATGCCGGCACTTATTACCTGCGCTTCAACTTTCAGGGTAGTGATAGCAATGGCCTGTACGAGACGTGGAAATTTTATATCAACACCGGCGTCGAGTTCAAAGATTTGGAGCCGGAGACGTATTGGCATACCTTTGCCCACACGCATTGGGCAGTGCGCATTAAATATGTAGTCGCTGAAGCGCCCGATGCCTGGCGTTACACCTTAAATACTGACCGCAACGCACTTGCCGCAGAGTTAGTTGGGCTGATCGACAAAACGACGGCAAACGTCGCAGGAGACGCCGGGCGCATCCGAAACAGATACCTGGCAAAGAAAGACGCACAATCAGCCCGCTTTAACCAGCAGGCCGATTGACACCACCCATGCCGTTCTTTGTGTGTCATAGTGATAACGTGCATACAAGCAGGCGTCAGTGTCGCGCCCTGCCACGCGCCGCGAGCAGCGCGCTTACGAAGAAACAATAGAGTAGTACAAAAGGGAGGGGAAAGCAATGAGCCTGAAGTTCACTGTGACATTGGACCGAGATGAAGATGGCGCATGGGTTGTGGAATGCCCCGCCATTCCCGGCTGCGTCAGCCAGGGGCAGACACGCGAGGAAGCATTGGAGAACATTGAAGAGGCCATTCGTCTGTGCCTGGAAGTGCGCGCCGAGCGCGGCCTGCCCCTGACAATGGAAACGCGCCAAGTGGAGATTGCTGCCTAATGGCTGTGGTTCCACTCCTGAGCGGGCGAGATGTGGTGAAGACATTCGGTGCTTTCGGCTGGCAGGTATCGCGGCAAAGCGGCAGTCACATCATTCTTGTCAAAGAAGGCCACCCGGCGACGCTGTCCATCCCCAATCACAAGCAAGTTGCACGTGGCACCCTCCGCAGCCTGATACGCGGTGCGGGCTTGACCGTAGGCGAGTTTGTTGCCGCTGTCTAAACACCGTGGGCGCGACGTAATACAAGTGAAGCACTTTGTACCAGCAGTAGAAAAAGGCAGCCTGATGAGTGTTGATGAGTACAAAGCCGCCTGTCAACGGCCTGATGCCTTCACGCGCGAAGCGTTGAAGGAAACAGTGCGCGTTCTACAAGCCGAAGCGCCGGAACTGGTGCCGCTCGTAGAACGGGGGCACCACGGCACTGGCAAGTCATTACGCAGGAATGGCTGATGCCTGGGCTTGCTGCCAACTCTGGCTTGAAGATACTGCCGTCTAATTCAGCCTCGCAGTCGCCCGTTCCCCCTTGCATAAGCGGGAGGCAATTGGGTACCATACGCCCATGCCCCTGCTTGAGATTCAAGACTGCACCAAGAAGTTTGGCGGCCTCACGGCTGTCAACGGCTTCACGCTTTCTATGAATACAGGCGAACTTGTTGGGCTGATTGGCCCCAATGGGGCGGGCAAAACGACGGCGTTTAATTTATTGACCGGCGTTTATGCGCCGACATCGGGGACGATTATCTTTGACGGCCAAAACATTGCAGGCCGCAAGCCGTATGAGATTGCCGCCTGCGGGCTGTCCCGAACGTTCCAGAATATTCGACTGTTCCCCACTCTCAGCGTGCTCGACAACGTGCGCACGGCGTCGCATCTGCACTACAAACCGTCGCTGTGGAGCGCGGTTTGGCGCGGCGCGTCGTTTACCCAGGCCGAAAAGGCCGGAGCCGACGAAGCCCGCGACCTTTTAGAACGCATGGGCCTCGGCAAAGTGGTCAACGAGCAGGCGCGCAGCCTGGCGTATGGCGAGCAGCGGCGCTTGGAGATCGCCCGTGCCCTTGCCACAAGGCCCAAACTGCTGCTTTTAGACGAGCCTGCGGCGGGCATGAACCCCCAGGAAAAGCAAGATCTAATGGCGCAAATACGCGCTTTGCAGGCCGATTTCGGGGTCACCATCCTCTTGATTGAACACGACATGAAGCTGGTGATGGGCATTTGCCAGCGCATTCTGGTGCTGGACTACGGCCAAATCATCGCGCAGGGGCTGCCCAAAGACGTGCGTGAAAACCCCAAAGTGATTGAGGCGTACCTGGGCGAAGCCGCGCCTGCGGCGGAAAGCGCGGCCTGATTTCATGCTCACCATTGATGCACTCCGCGTGAGTTACGGGGCCATTCGGGCCTTGCAGGGCATCTCTTTGCAGATCAATCAGGGCGAGATTGTGACATTGATTGGGGCCAACGGCGCGGGCAAAAGCACGACGCTGCGCACCATTTCGGCGTTGGTTCCGGCTCAAAGCGGCACCATTACGTTTCAGGGCGAGGACATTACGGGGCTGAGTGCCGACAAGATTGTGGAGCGCGGCATCGGTCATTCCCCCGAAGGTCGGCGCGTCTTTGCGAACATGTCCGTGCGCGAGAACCTGGAGCTTGGGGCGTACACGCGCCGCGATACCGCGGCCATTAAAGAAGACTTTGACCGCGCACTCACGCTCTTTCCGCGCCTCAAAGAGCGTATTGGGCAGAACGCCGGGACGCTTTCCGGCGGCGAGCAGCAGATGCTTGCGATGGGCCGCGCCCTGATGGGACGCCCCAAACTGCTGATGCTGGACGAGCCGTCGCTGGGCCTTGCGCCGTTCCTGGTGCGCGACATCTTCAATATCATTCGCGATATTAACGCGCAGGGCACGACGGTCTTGCTGGTGGAACAAAACGCGCATATGGCGCTGGGCATCGCCCACACAGGCTACGTTTTGGAGACGGGCCACATTGTCATGCACGACGACGCCAAGTCTTTGCTGTCCAATGACGACGTCAAGAAAGCGTACTTGGGAGAGTGACCATGCCCGGAGCGGACACGTTATGAGCGAACTACGGCGCACTTCTTTGTACCAAACGCACCTGGACGCGCACGCGACGCTGGTTCCGTTCGCGGGCTGGGAGATGCCTGTTGCTTACCCCATGGGCACGGTGAAAGAGATTGACGCCGTGCGGACGGGCGCAGGCGTGTTTGACGTGTCGCACATGGGCGAGGCCCGCGTGACGGGCGAGCAGGCATTAGCGTTTGTCCAGCATGTCACCACCAATGACGCAGGCAAACTGAGGCACGGCACGGCTCAGTATTCCCTCTTGCTTAACGACGCGGGCGGCATTCAAGACGACGTGATTGTCTACTGCCACGGGCCGAGCGACTATGTGATTGTGTTGAACGCCGGGTGCAAAGACAGCGACTGGGCGTGGCTCGTCAGTCAAAGCCAGGCGTTCCCCCATGTCACGCTGACGGACGAAAGCGATCAAACCGCCCTCATTGCCGTGCAGGGGCCGGGTGCGGTGGCTTTGGTGGCACGCCTCACCGTTCCCCACATGGCCGACCTGAAGCGCTTTGAGTTCGTATACGGCTTTGTGCCCGGCTCCCGTGACCGACGAACCCTCTACTCGCGCACCGGCTACACGGGCGAAGACGGCTTTGAGATATTCTGCGCGTGGGACGATGCGCCCGCCCTTTGGGACGCCTTGACCGACGCCGGAGCCACCCCTGCGGGCCTGGGCGCGCGCGATGTTTTGCGCCTGGAAGCCGCCTATCCCCTCTACGGCCATGAGCTTGACGCCACGCACACCCCCTGGGCATCGGGCGTCGGCTGGGCCGTCAAGCCCCGGAAAGGCGACTTCGCGGGCCGCAGCGCCGCCCTTGCCCTGCGCGGCAAAGCCCCGGCGCAGGTCTTAGTCGGCCTGCGCATGGACGAGCGCGCCATCCCGCGCGAACACTTCGCCGTCTTTGACCAGAGCGGTGCGCGTATCGGCGAGACCACGAGCGGCACGTATTCCCCGACCGTCAAAGCGGGCATTGCATTGGCGCGTGTCGGCGAGGCGTTTGCCGCCGTGGGCACGCGCGCTGCCATAGACATACGCGGGCGATTGGTCAAAGCCACCGTCGTGCCCACGCCGTTCTACCGCAACGGCGTGTAAGCGGCCATCTCTTGAAAGAGCGCAAAGGACATCTCCCATGCCTGAACCCCAAGACCTCAGATACAGCAAAACCCATGAATGGGTCCGACTGGACGGCGACATCGCCACGGTCGGCATCACCAAGCACGCCGAAGAAGAGCTGGGCGACGTTGCACTCATCCTGCCGCCGGAGCAGGGGCGCATATTGCAAGCCGGGGAGAAGCTAGGGGAAATAGAAAGCATCAAGGCCGTGTCGGACCTGTACGCGCCCGTCGGCGGCGCGGTGGTGGAAGTCAACCCATTGCTTGCCGATGCCCCGGAGACCATCAACAACGACCCTTACGGCGACGGCTGGATGCTCAAGATCAAAGTCGCCAACCCCAGCGACCTCGCGGCCCTCTTAGACAGCGCCGCCTACGATGCCCTCTTAGAAGCACTTTAGAAACACTGTCCATGTCCTATATCCCCAACACCGACGCCGACCGCGCCCTGATGCTTTCCGCGATGGGCCTGCAAACGATAGACGACTTGTTTGCTCCCATCCCCGAACCCCTGCGCTTCCAGGGCGAGTTGGATATTCCCGCGCGCATGGACCAGATCACGCTGATGCGCCATGCCGCCCGGCTGGCTAAGAAGAACGTCCACGCCGACGATGCCCCGTGCTTTCTGGGCGCGGGCATTTACGACCATTATGTGCCGCCCACGGTCGGCGCAATTATCGGGCGCGCGGAGTTTTACACCAGCTACACTCCCTACCAGCCGGAAGTGAGCCAGGGCGTGCTGCAATCCATCTTTGAGTTCCAAACGCTCCTCTGCGAACTCATGGGCATGGAGGTCGCCAATGCATCCATGTACGACGGCGCGACGGCCCTCGCCGAAGCCGCCATCATGGCCGGGGAGCTGACCGGACGTTCGCGTTTGGCGGTGCTTGGCAGCGTCCACCCCGCGCACCGCCAGGTGCTGCAAACCTACGTGCGTCACATGAACCTGTCCATAGACCTTGTCGGCAGCGCGGACGGGGCGACAGACAAGGCGGCGCTGGACGCCGCGATGACGTCCGAGACTGCCGCCGTGCTTGTCCAGCACCCGAACTTCCACGGCAATTTAGAAGACATGGCGTTTATCACGCAGCTTGCCCACGCCAAAGGCGCCTTGGTGGTCGCCAGTGTCGACCCCATCTCCCTGGGCCTGCTGGCTCCTCCCGGCGCGCACGACGTGGACATCGTGGTCGGCGAAGGGCAGGGCCTGGGCTGTCCAATGGGCTATGGCGGCCCCCTGCTCGGTTTGTTCGCCTGCAAGACCAAGTTCCTGCGGCGTCTGCCGGGCCGCATTGTCGGCCAGACCACCGATGCCGACGGCAAGCGTGCGTTTGTGATGACCCTGCGCACGCGGGAGCAGGACATACGCCGGGAGAAGGCGACCAGCAATATCTGCACCAACGAGGCCTTGTACGCGCTGGCTGCATCCGTGTACCTCGCGACACTGGGCAAGCAAGGTCTGCGCCAAGTCGCCGAGCTGTGCCTGCAAAAGTCCCACTATGCTGCCCGTCTGATTTCCCAACTGCCAGGCTACGCCCTCGCGTTTCCCAACGCTTCGTTCTTCAAAGAGTTCGTGGTGCAGACGCCAATCTCCCCCGCGCAGATCAACGAACAATTGATGGCACAAGGCATCATCGGCGGCTTTGACCTGGCTGCCGACTACCCCGCGCTTGGCAACGCCATGCTGGTCTGCGTTACCGAGCAGCGCACCCGCGCCGAGATTGACGCCTTTGTGGCTGCACTCGGCAGCATCACTCATTCAACAAACACGCACCTATGACCACCCAGCAAACACACACCGGCAACCCGCTCTTCGCAGGCTGGTATGCCGACCCCGAGATACACGTCTTTGAGGGGCGGTATTACATCTACCCCACGTTCTCGGACGACTACGAGAAGCAGACGTTTTTTGAAGCGTGGTCCAGCGCCGACCTTGCCGATTGGCGCTGCGAAGGGTGCATTTTAGACTTCGCCGCCATTGCGTGGAGCGGCAACCGCGCTGCCTGGGCGCCGTCGGTGGCCGAGCACAATGGCAAGTATTACTTCTACTTCTCGGCGGGCGACGGCAATGGCCTGGGCGTGGCCGTCTCGGACAGCCCGGCAGGGCCGTTCCGGGATGCTTTGGGCAAGCCGCTCATTGCCGAGTACCATCACGGCGCACAGCCGATTGATGCCCATGCGTTTCAAGACGACGACGGGCAGGCCTATCTGTACTATGGCGGCTGGGGTCACGCCGTCGTGGTGAAACTGGGCGCGGACATGACTTCCACCGAGGGCGAGTTCCGCGAGATTACCCCGGACGGCTACGTGGAAGGCCCGTTCATGTTCAAGCGCCGGGGCACGTACTATTTCATGTGGTCGGAAGGCGGCTGGGGCGACTCCTCGTATGCCGTCGCGTATGGCCGTGCGGACTCGCCTTTTGGCCCCTTCGCGCGCGAAGGCCGGGTGCTGCAAAGCAACCCTGCCGTGGGCAACGGCGCGGGGCATCACTCATTGCTGAACATTCCCGGCACGGACGATTGGTACATCGTCTACCATCGCCGCCCGATAGACGAGACCCACGCCAACCATCGCGTGGTGTGTATTGACGCCTTGCGCTTTTCGGACACGGGCCAAATCCAGCCTGTCCAATTGACCACAACCGGTGTGCCGCGCCGCCCGCTCAGTTTGTAGGCGAGCCAAGCGGGAAGAATAGGCTGTGCCCCGGCGTTGTGAGCGTGTGTTAAGCGCATACCAACGACGGAACGATTTCTTCCGTCGTTGGGACACGCTTGCAATGCCTGAGCAACCCCTGTGCACCCCCGGCGCTATGCCTAAGCCAAAGCGCTAAGACTGAAACGATAAGGAGACCTGCGGCCATGAGCAAACGACGAGAAAACATTGATGGAACACTGGCTGCCTGGCTTCAAGGTCAGCCCGTGTTCTTCGTTGCCACCGCGCCGCTCTCGGCGGGAGGCCATGTCAACTGCTCGCCGAAAGGCGGCGACAGCTTCCGTGTTCTGGGGCCGATGGAGGCAGCCTACCTGGACTACACAGGCCGCGGCGCGGAGACAGCGGCGCACCTCAGGGAAAACGGTCGCATTGTCTTGATGTTTTGCGCCTTTAATGGTAAGCCCGATGTAGTGCGGCTGCATGGGCGCGGCCAGGTGCTTACAAAAGAGAGCGAAGGCTTTGCGGCTTTGGCAGCCCACTTTCCTGCTAATCCTGGAACGCGGGCAGTTGTCCACATTTCCGTTTCGCGCGTTTCCACGTCATGCGGTTTTTCGGTGCCGCTGATGAATTTCTGCGCCCATCGTGACACGCTCGACAGGTGGGCGGCGGCCAAAGGCCCTGAAGGATTAGACGAGTATCGCGCCCAGAAGAACGCCTGCAGTATTGATGGGCTTGCCGCGCTGGTGGATGAACAATAACCTCCGGCCCCGTTTGCGACCTGCATTCTAGAAAGCAAAGAAAACACGATGCCGAAGAACGATAAAATCATTGAGCCGCTGCTGTTTGAGCTGAGCGAAGCCGGGCGTATTGCGGTCGAGCTGCCCGCGTGCGATGTGCCCGCGCAGCTCATGGGCGACCTGCTGCCCGCCGGGTCGGTGCGGGCAGAAGTCAACCTGCCGGAACTGTCCGAACCCGAAGTCATTCGGCACTACACGCACCTGTCGCGCGAGAACTACTGCGTGGACCTGGGCTTTTATCCATTAGGCTCGTGCACCATGAAGTACAACCCAAAGATTAACGAGGAAGTCGCGCGGCTTTCCGGCTTTGGGCGTCTGCACCCGTACCTGCCGGACAGTGCGGCGCAGGGGACTTTGGAAGTGCTGTTTGAGATGCAGCACATTCTCACCCAAATTGCGGGCATGGATGCGTGCAGCCTTCAGCCGGCGGCGGGGGCGCATGGCGAACTGCTGGGCCTCATGCTGATTAAGGCCTATCATGAGGATTGCGGCGAGGGGCATCGGGATATAATACTCGTGCCGGAAGCGGCCCACGGCACCAACCCGGCCTCGGCGGCGCGGTGCGGGTACAAGGCGGTCACGGTCAAATCCGATGGGCGGGGCCGGGTGGATGTGGCGCACCTCAAGACGCTCTTGGGCGACCATGTGGCGGGCCTGATGCTGACCAACCCGAACACATTGGGCTTGTTTGAAGACGACATTACGGAGATTTGCGACCTCATTCACGCGAGCGGCGGGTTGGTGTACTGTGACGGGGCGAACATGAATGCGCTGGTCGGCAGGGCGCGTCCGGGCGACATGGGCTTTGACGTAATGCATTTCAACCTGCACAAGACGTTTTCATCGCCTCATGGCGGCGGCGGGCCGGGGGCTGGCCCCGTGGCCGTCAAGAAGATTTTGGAGCCGTTCCTGCCTGTCCCGCAAGTCATAAAAGAAGCGGGAGAAAACGGAGCCTATCGGCTGGACTTTGGGCGGGCCAAAAGCATCGGCAAGATACATGGTTACTTTGGGTCTTTCTTATGTATCCTGCGCTCGTATATTTACATTCTCTACTACGGGCGCGAGCGTTTGGCGCAGATTGCCGAAAACGCCGTGCTGAATGCGAATTATATTCGCGTGCGCCTGGAGAAACACTTTGATGTTGCCTATAATGAAATATGTATGCACGAGTGCGTCTTTACCGCCCGTCGCCAGCAGAAGGCAACCGGCGTGCGCGCATTGGACATTGCCAAGCGATTGATGGACTTCGGGTACCATCCGCCGACGATCTACTTCCCGCTGCTCGTGCCGGAAGCGATGATGATTGAGCCGACCGAAACCGAGAGCCGTCAAACGCTGGACGATTTCATTGACGCCATGCAGCAGATCGCCCGCGATGCCGACGACGACCCAGAGATTGTGAAGTCCGCGCCGCATACGACTATCGTGCGCAAGCTGGACGAAGCGACAGCGGCCCGTCAGCCGATATTGTCCTGGACGCCGCCCATTGTCCCGGAAGCGCCGCTGGCTATGGACAACGATTTGGCCGTGGCGCACTAGGAGGGCGCATGCAGGGCATCTGGCGCGAAGAACCAATACCGGGCACGCCGGACGACAATATGGCCGCCGACACCCGGCTGTTTGAGGCCGTGCGGGACGGCAGTGTGCTGTGTCCCATCGTCCGTGTCTACAAGTGGGACAGGCCAAGCGTCTCATTCGGCAGGCTGCAAGATGAAGCGCAGGTGCGGGCCGAGTTTCCCAATCTGCCCCTGGTGCGCCGCCCGACTGGGGGCCTTGCGGTGCGGCATGGCGAGGATTTGACTGTCACGGTAATTACTCGCACCGAGTGGCTGCCGCTGCAAGAGACGCAAGGCGTCCTGGCCTCGTATCGGCAGATCATGGACGGTCTGCTGTTTGCTTTAGACGCATTGGGCGTGTCGGCGCGGCTCGGTGGGGCGGCCTGCGCCCGGCAGCGAGGCAGCGTGGACTGCTTTGCGTCTGTGGCCGACTGCGATGCGACCGACACCCTCACGGGCAGGAAACTCATTGGCAGCGCGCAGCGGCGTGACCGGGGGGCGATCCTGCAGCAGATGAGCCTTCTGCTCGCTCCTCTGCCCGAAATCTCGCAGGTGATCCGGCACGCGCAGCTCGGACTGGCGAAAGCATTGGGCGTGGATGAATGGCTGTTCGTTGACAGCCTGCTCCCTGTGTGATATACTTAGACTGACCCTAAACTCAGAGTTTGGGCAGCGCTCAGTCAGTGTTTGGAAGGACAGATAACGGATGCCGCGCAAAATCTTAACCTGCGACGATGAAAAACACATCGTCCGCCTCATTCAGGTCAACCTGGAACGGCAGGGATACGAAGTCATCACGGCCTTTAACGGCGCGGAATGTCTGGAGTTGGTCGCTGCCGACCGTCCCGACCTGATCGTGCTGGACGTGATGATGCCGGAGATGACCGGCTTTGAGGTATTGGAAGCCCTGAAAAAGAACCCGGAAACGGCGGAAATCCCCGTGATTATGCTCACCGCCCGCGCGCAGGACGCCGATGTTCTGCGTGGCTGGCAGTCGGGCGTGGAATGCTACCTGACCAAGCCATTCAACCCGATGGAACTGATTGCTTTCGTCAAGCGTATCTTTTCAATGGAAGACAACAAAGTTGAAGAAAAACGGTACACCCTTTAGCCCGGAGCGACGCGGGCTGACCCTGGTCGGCAGGCGGGAAGGGGACAACGCGCCCCCTTCGGACACAGAAGACTCGGCAGTCGACTACTTTTCCGCCTCGCTGGCGCAGGACGCGGAACTGGCCGCCGTGCCGCTGGCGCAGACGTCGCGCCAGGCTTTAGTGTTTGTGTTGGTCAGTGTCGCCTGCGCGACTGCCGCCCTGGCGGCGGGAACCTATGCCATCTGGCTGACACGGCGTCAAGCGGCCCAAAACGCCCTGACCGATGTGCGCGACCTGCTGCGCACCTGCCATGACCGCATGGTGCAGATGGAAGACGACCTGCACCGCCTGCCCGCGCCTGCCCCCTCCACGTCTGCCCGCTGACGAACCGTGTCTGCCCCATGTCCCACGCCGAGTTTTATACCGCAGGTTCGTTCACGGACACGCGCGGCGCGGGCAACCCGGCAGGGGTCGTCTTCCATGACGGGGTGCTCGCACCTGCCCAAATGCAGGCCATCGCGGGCGAGCTGCGCCTGGAAACCGCGTTTCTCTCGCCCCCAGCCACGACTGATGCCGACTACGCGGCTGCTTATTATACGGGCGCAAAGCGCATCCCCTTTTGCGGCCACGACACAGTCGCCGCCGCCACCGTTTTGGTGCACAGCAAGCGCCTTTCCGCCCCCGGCACGGTCCGTTTCGCCACAGATGCGGGCATTATCCCCGTTTCTGTGAATGAAACCGGAGATGTCACCCTCGCCCTCTCCCTGCCTATCTTAGGCCCGGCCGTGGATGCCGCGCCGTTCACCGACGCCCTCGGCATTGAGGCTTCCGCGCTGCACCCGGCCCCCGTCCAAATCGCATCGGCAGGAACAGCGTTCGTCTTTCTCGGTGTGGTGAATGAAGACATCCTCCACGCTTTGCAGCCCGACATGGCACGCCTGGAAGCCCTGCAAACCATCCCCGGCGCTCCCGACGGCCTGTATGTCTGGGCACTCGCGGCATCCAACACGCAGGGCATCGCCATCAGCGCCCGCTGCTTTATGCCCGGCGCGGGCCTGCCCGAAGACCCCGTCACCGGCAGCGGCACGGGAGCCTTTGCTGCCTATGCCATCCACCACCGCCTGCTGCCCGGCATGGGCGGGCCGACCGTGGCATTCCGCACCGAGCAGGGCCGCGCTATGGGCCGCACAGGCCATGTCTCGGTCGCAGCGGAGTGCGCCGGGGGCGAGGCTACCTCCGTGCAGGTGAGTGGCCGGGCCATTGTCACCGCCGCAGGCACGCTGTTTTTCTAAGTAAGTGTACGCCGTCCGCCCTTGCGCAAATTCAAACAAAGCACAATCGCGCTCATGGACTACCTGACCGAATACAATTTTGCCTGGCCTGAGTGGTTCCGCGAGATAGGGCACTCCCTCCGCCCCAGACTCACCCATTGCCTCTGCATTGAACACGTCGGCAGCACAAGCATCATCGGCATGGCCGCCAAGCCCATCATTGACATAGACAGTGTCGTGCCGGATGGGGGTATCGCCGATGCGATTATCTCCCTAGAGCGGGCGGGCTATGGGCATCAGGGCGATTTGGGCATCGCAGGCCGGGAGTCGTTCCGCCCCGTCAGCGCCGCCACCCTGAACCTCCCGCCGCATCACCTGTACGCCTGCGAAGCATCGTCCCCGGAGCTGCACAGGCACATCGCTTTCCGTGAGTACCTGCGGGCGCACCCTGTGGCGGCTCTGCGACTGACCGAGTTCAAGCGCAGGCTTGCCTTTCAGCAGCAACTCAGCCGCAACGAATACATAGACGCCAAGTCGCCGCTCGTTGCTGAGATAACGACGCAGGCACTGGCCTGGTACGGCACACAAGAGGGAGAGAACACCATTGCAAATCAATTACCGCAAAGCACGCCGAACCTTTAGTCGGTGGCGGGGCTACGCCATCGCCACTGTCCTTGTCGCATTTATCCTCTACTCGTCTTATCCGACACTGAACTTCGGGTGGGTATTGGCGGCGACCGCATTTGCTTTTGCGGCCCTGGCAGGCGTGATTGCTCTGGTCAAGCGTGTCCGCAGTTCATCACGCAAACTTTAAAGGAGAAAACATGACACCGAAAGACTGCTTTGGCGTTGTTGTTAGGAGTGTGGGCCTGCTGGTGCTCTTGCTTGGTGTTTACGAGTTGCTGGGCAGCATATATGTCTTAGTCACTCCCAGTCGGCATCACAATGCAACGTCCCCAGTGTATATCGTTTATGGCGTTATCTTCCTCGCTGTCAGCCTTTACTTCCTGCATGGCGCACCGGGCTTAATGCAGTTTTGTTATCCAAGCAGGTCATTACAGGAGCAGAGCAGGGAAGCTGACTGACAAAGGGGGATGTCGTCTCTCAAAAGCGTATCTTAGATGCCCTGCGCGAACGTGGCTGCCTGGTGGGTGAATAACGCGTGTAGGGGATATGCAGATGCTGCTCAAAGAGTGTTCAGGAGATAGACGGCGACAAGAAAGCGAAGCGAGAGGAAAATTACGAAAGCTCTTTGGAGCGGGCGGCGGCGGCTTCAATGGCATCCATCAGGGCGGTGCGGAAGCCTGCGCGCTCCAGCACGGCCAGGGCCGCGATGGTCGTGCCGCCGGGCGTGGTGACATTGTCCTTGAGCTGGGCGGGGTGCTGGTCGGAGGCCAGCACCATCTTTGCCGCCCCCATCACGGTCTGGGCGGCCAGCAGGCGCGCCGTGGCGCGGGTCAGGCCCGCCTGCACGCCGCCATCCGCCATCGCCTCAATCATCAAATACACATACGCGGGGCCGGAGCCGGACAGGCCCGTGACCGCATCCAGCAGGCGCTCCTCCACCTCCACCGACACGCCCACCGACGCAAACAGCGCCTGCGCCAGGGCCAGGTGCGCTTCAGTCGCGTGTGTTCCCCGGCACAGAGCCGTCGCGCCGTCTCCAACCAGGCAGGGGGTGTTGGGCATGGTGCGCACCAGCGGCACATCGGCGGGGATTAACGCCTGCATTTTGGCAAGGCGCACCCCGGCGGCAATGGAGATTAGGAGATGGCGGGGTGTCAAAACGGGGGAAATGGCAGCCAGCACATCGGGGATAATGGGAGGCTTGACAGCCAGCAGGACGAGGTCGGCCTGGGCGACTGCCGCGCGGGCTGTGTCTGCCGTGGCGGCTCCCGCGCCCAGTGTGTCGGCGACGGCGTGCGCTTTGGCGGCGTGCGTATCAAACAGGGTGATGTGTGCGGCAGGCATCGCGCCTGCCCGCACCAGTCCTTGCGCCAGGGCACTGCCCATCATTCCCGCGCCCAGCACGGCGAGCTTCTTGTCGGCAAGCACAGGAGTTACATTCCTTTACGGGAAGGGAGCCGGGGCGGCAGCAGAGGAAGCGCCCCGGCGCAAGGTCTTCTGTCCCCGCAGCGGGACACATGCGGGAACAGGAGCAGGCACGCCGTGCGCTGCCAAATCAGCGGTGACGGAACTAATCCAGGAAAGAGGCGCGCGAGGGGGCCGCAGGCTTTTCTTCCACGTCAATGGTCACGCTGCTCGGCGTGAACAGATACACTTGTTCGCCGATCTTCTCCACGCTGCCTTCCAGGGCATAGGTGGCGCCGTTCAGAAAGTCCGTGATGCGCTCGGCCATGTCGGCAGGGGTCTGTTCCAGGTTGACGATCTGCTGCTGCCCATCCTTGAGGCCATCAGCGGCGCGGCGGGCATCATCAAACGAATGCACGGCGCGGCGCACCGTGATATGCGTGCGGCGCGTCTGCTCGATGCGCAGCGGCGTAATGCCTTTGCGGACAGGGTTCAGCGACCCGCCACTGGCTCGCGACGTGACCACGGGAGACGAGGAGGGAGTCTGCTGCTGTGCCTGGGGCTGCGGCTGCGGCTCGGCGGCCTCTTCCTCTTCCTCGTACTCGTCCTGCGGGACGAGCTTATCCACAATCCGTCCCCACAGCGTCTTGTTGGGACGCGTTTCGTCGTAGTCCGCTTCTGCGTTCTGGTTCATCATGCTGCCAAGCCTCCTGTCGTGTTCTCTCTGTGTCAATCTGCGCGCGTGGGCCGCTCAGTCCTTGTTCAGCCTGGGCGCGGCCCAAACAAAGCCGTGCCAATCCGAATCATGGTCGCGCCTTCCCGGATGGCGGCTTCAAAGTCGCCGGTCATGCCCATGGAAAGCGTCTGCTGATATGCTGCCGGCAATGTCTCAAACACGCCGCGCAATTGCTGAAAGAACGGCTGCGGGTCTTGATTGCCCGGCGCAATCCCCATCACGCCGCGCAATTCAATCCCTGGAACGGCAGCCACTTCGCCCGCAGTATGCAGCGCCTGCGCAGGCGCGATGCCGGACTTGGTGGCTTCATCCCCCAGATGCACCTGAATAAGCACAGCCTGCGTTTTGCCCGCCGCCTGCGCATGCCGCCCCACCGATTGGGCGAGGGACACGCTGTCTATGCTCTGGATCAGGTCAAAAACAGCAACGGCGGCTTTGGCCTTGTTGCTTTGCAGGTGCCCGATCAAGTGCCACTTCGCCGGGCTGTCGGCCTGGCGGGGCAAAAGGCTTTGTTTGTCCTCGGCTTCCTGCACATAGTTCTCGCCTAAGTCCGCCAGCCCGTACTCTAAGGCCTGCCGCACCATGTCTAGGCTTTGGCGCTTGGTGACGGCCACCAGAGTAATGTCACTCGCCTGTCGTCCTGCACGCTCCGCCGCTTTCGCGATGCGCTCCTGCACGCGCGCCAGGTTGTCGGCAAACTCGGTCATGCTCCCAATGTCGGCCCATCCAGGGAGTGACGCCGCAGATCGCGCGCCAGCGGCTCCCGCTGCCCGGTTTCCACGTAATGAACCCGCTCGGCGATGTTAGTCGCATGATCGGCAATGCGCTCCAGATAGGTAATCGCCAGCAGCATATAAGACGAGGGGGCCGTGCGCTCCGGCTCGCGCTGCGAAATCGCGAACAGCTCCTCGCGCAGATGCTTGTAGGCGGCGTCCACCTGATCGTCATCAGCGCAGATTTGCGCCGCGAGAGCATCGTCGTGCCGAATCAACGCTTCCATACTTTGGCTGAGCATGGTCTGCGCCATCGCCGCCAGCGGCCCCAGGTCTACCAAAGGCTTGCGCAAAAAGAACTGTGTCCCCAATTTGCGGCTGATCTTGGCGATGTCTACTGCATGGTCGCCAATACGCTCTAGGTCTGTAATAACTTTTAGCGCGGTGCCGATTTGACGCAAATCGCGTGCCATCGGCTGCTGCAAAGCCAGCAGGCGCATGCAGCGAGTTTCGATGTCAATATCGATTGCATCCACCACATCGTCCTGGCCGATCACCATTTCCGCCAGCAGAACATCGTTTTCCTGCAGAGACGCCACGGCATCGGACACCATGCCTCCGGTCAAGCGCCCCATGTGCAGGATTTGCTGATCCAGCGCCGCCAGTTCCTCATGAAAAGTTTGTCGTGTTTCCAGCATCACTGTTTCCGATCAATCGACTTATCTGAGCCTGTTGGCTTATTTTGGCGTTCATTATGAAGTTTGCCCATTATAGCACAGTTGTTGCTACTTGACAAGCATGCTGGGAAAGTTTTTGCCCAACATATGCACATATTTGGACAATAAACTCTACATATTGAATCACTTTCTATACATATTATCCGGGTAGTTTAACTTTGCGCCCTAAAGTCTGACAGATAGCAAGAGACACAAAAAAAGAGCGCGGCAGATGCCGCGCCCTTTTTTTGTGGCTTTCTACTCCACCGTAACTTGGTCCTGGCCCACGCGCAGCGTCCGCGCGGCAGGCGTGCCAGGGTTGATAATAATGGTTTCCACTTCGGCCTGCGTTGCCAAAGGAGCCATCATCTGACCGGGAATGGGAATGGCGCCGCGCGGGGTCGCGTCCCAGGCCTGAAAGGCGACCATGCTGGTGAAGCAGGGGAGGGCGCCTTCTAGTGTCAGCAGGGCTAATTCCTGGCCCGGCTCGCCTTCAGCGGCTTCCTGCTGGCTGAGAACGACCGCTTCGGCCTCGTCGTCCGCTTCGCCCGCGACCGGGTACATGCCGAAGCCTTCCATAAAGGCTTTGATAACTGTCTCGCGGGCCGCAGGCGTGTCGGAGACATGCAGGGCTTCCAATGCGTCTGCTAAGGGTTCATTGCCCTGCGAGGCGGCCTGCTCGGCGGCGACATACTGCTGCGTGACAAATGCCATCTGCTGCAGCTCGGCGGTTTCCACTTCAACGTGGATGTCCGGGCCGTCCACAAACAACTTGTGCTCGCTGGGGCCTAAGATATTGCCCAGGTCGCCGCCAGTCAGAAACATGCCGTTTTCCATCTGCGGCAGGGCGGTGCGCAGGCCCCCCAATGTTGTAAAAGCGGGGATGCCGCTGGTGCCGTCGGGCGTGTTGACCACCAGCAGGTTGATCTCGGCATTGGGCAGCATGCGCCCTTCGGCGTCTGTCGGCACCGGAGTCATGGTCGGAACTGCCAGGGGGCTGATCCGCAGCCGCTCCAAAAAGCGCCCGCGCGCTTCTGCCGCTTCTTCGTCGGAAAGGGCCATGCGCAGCCCCAATGCCGCCGACTCCAGCTCCATGTTGTTGAGCGGCTCCGGCGCATCGCCTTGTTGATCCATCATAATCTTATCCTTTGGTTACGTAGTCGCTGCTGAACCAGGACATAATACCCGTTGGGCCTCTCTGTCCGTTCGCTCGTGTTTTACAAGGCAAAGCGGCAGCCTTCTGACTGCCGCAAAACCGTAAACTCTGCCTGAGACAACGTGTTTACCCCAGGCCGGGCTTCGGTCCTTGTCCCTGCTTGGCGCGGCGCTTGAGGCGTCCGAACACGCCGTAGCGCGCTTCTTCCTGGGCAATGCTTTCCACCTGCGTGCGCTCCGTCTGGTCCAAAGCGTGGCGCTGCGCTTCCGCCTGCGCCTGGTAGTCGGGGTTTTCAATCCGCGCGCCGCACCAGTTGCACAGCGCGCTGGTGCGGGTCAGCAGTTTGCGCCCGCAGGCCGGGCAGTTGGCAACCTCGCTTGCGGCACCAAGCTGAGGGGCGGGCGTGGCCTCGGAGCCGGGAGAAGCCGCTGCGGCTGCACGGGGAAGGGAAGCGTCCGGCAATTGGCCGGTCATGCGCCCCCTGTCCTGCCCGCGCTGCGCCTGGACTTCAGCCAATATCTCTTCGGGGGCCATGCCCAGCCCGAGTTCTTCCACGGCTTGCCCAATCGGAATGGTCGTTTCCAAACGCTTGGCCTGCGCGGCCTGGCGCGCTTCAATGCGCGCGACAGCCTGGGCCAGCTCTTCGGGCGTCACGCGGGCGCTTGCCGCAGGCGAATTGTGTAGATGATTTTGCTCTTCCGGTGCCATCGGTTCTTGTTCCTTGTCCAGCGCGGCGTGGGTGGCTGCTTAAATCTCCAAATGCCGGAACCGCTCCCCGGCTTCCTCCGCTTCGTTCTTGATCGGCTTGTCCTCAACAGTAGGAGGCTGCGCAGGCGTTCCCTTTGGGGCAGCAGCATGAGAGGCGCACGCTTCGGCTGCCGGAGACAGACGGCGAGGGCCTAAAAGCGGCGCGTTGGTGTAAGGGTCCAGGGGCGTGCCGAGTATCAACAAGGCTTCCACTGAGGCGAGGCTTTGCGCATCATGGGCCGCCATGTGCCGAAAATACGCTTCCCGTTCGGTTTGCGCATTCGCTTGATAGTCGGCATCGTTGATAGTCGCACCGCACCAGTTGCAGCGCGCGCTGGCCTGCGACAGCAGATGCCTGCCGCACTGCGGACAAAGCGTCATCGGAGGGCCATCGCTTTCGGCGTCGCGGTCAGCGCGCGCAGCTTCCGGGCCACCTGTGCCACGCGGCCAATCACAAACTCCACTTCTTCCTCCGTCGTCCAGCGCGACACGCCAAAGCGCAGCGAGCCATGCGCCGCCGCATCAGACAGTCCCATCGCCCGCAGCACATGGGACGGGCTGATGGACGCCGATGAGCACGCCGACCCCGACGAACATGCCACGTCGGGCATGCCCGCCATGAGCGCATCAGATGCCAGGCCGTCAAACGAGATGTTGGTCGTGCTGGGCAGACGCTCTATGGCGCCCCCATTGACCCGTGCCGCCCCGCCGACTGCCGCCAGCAGCCCGCGTTCCAGCGTGTCCCGCAGCGCACGGGTGCGCGCGGCGTCTGCCGCTAAATCCTCACGCGCCGCCTGCGCCGCCGCGCCGAAGCCGACAATCCCCGGCACGTTCAATGTCCCCGAACGCATGCTGCGCTCATGCCCGCCGCCGTGCATCTGCGCAGCCAGCGAGACGCGCGGATTGCGCCGCCGCACATACAATGCCCCCGCGCCCTTTGGCCCGTACATCTTGTGGGCCGTCATGGACAGCAAGTCTACGTTGGCGCTTTGCACGTCGGTGGGGATTTTGCCGACCGCCTGCGTCGCATCCGAGTGAAACAAAACACCGCGCTCCCGGCACAATGCCCCAATCTCGGCAACCGGCTGCAGCACGCCCGTTTCGTTGTTCGCCCACATCACTGACACCAGTATTGTATCTGGCCCAATCGCGTCTGCCAGTTGTCCGATGTCAACCAGGCCGTTGGCATCTACCGGCAGTACCGTCACCCGCCTGCCCTGCGTTTCCAGATACTGCGCCGTGTCCAGGATCGCTTTGTGCTCCGTGGCGACCGTGATAATGTGCTGTCCCTTGCCTGCATACGCTTCGGCAACGCCTTTGAGTGCCAGGTTATCCGACTCGGTCGCCCCGGATGTCCACACAATCTCCCGCGCCTCGACCCCGATCAGTGCCGCCACCTGTGTGCGGCTTTGCTCTACTGCTTCTTCGGCCTGCCAGCCCAGCGTGTGCCCCCGCGAGGCCGCATTGCCATAGCGCGCCCCAAAGCACGGCAGCATCGCGTCTATGACGCGCGGGTCGCACTGCGTGGTCGCATTGTTGTCAAAATACAGCGGGAATTGCATAGGATTGTCTTTCTCCTAAAACACAGGGGGCATTATGTCGCATCGGAGGCGGCGCGTGTGCAGGCTTGATGCTGGTAGAAGCGCATGGCCCGCGCATTGGCCGCAATCATGCTCAGGCGGGCGGCGCGAAAGCCCCGAAGCTGGAAGTGCCGGCTTGCATAAGCATCCATTTCCCCGCCAACGCCCCTCCCGCGCCATTGGGGAGTGACGTAGAAATGGCTGATGTAGCCGATGGCGGGGTCAATGAACGTGCCAAAGTTCAGTTGCCCTACGATGATGTCGTCCTGCCAGACATGGAGGCAGCTTTCCGGGTCTTGGGCAAGTTTGGCGCTGATCCGCTCGGTGAGGCGTTGCAGCCCTTGCCCGTCTTCCTCAAAGCCGTCTGTTGAGCCGAAGCTGCATAGGTGCGTGTCTTCCATGAACTGCAAACACAAGGCGGCGTGCTGCTGCAAGTCGATAGGCTTGAATTGTAGGTTGAGGCTGCTCATTTCGGTACTGTGCCTAATGCAGCAGGCCAAGCACTCCGGCCTGTTGTGTTGATGCCTCGGTTTATCAAGCTGCCGTGCGGGAAAGCAGGCTTTTGTTCTGCAATAGGCGCTCTACCGGCCCAGTCTCTTCTACGGTAAAGCCGATGCCGCGCGACGACCCGCGAAGCCGCGCAAAGAAAATCGCTGCGCGCGACGGACGCTTTCAGTCCCTTGGGAACCAGGTAACAAAATCGTTTGTGCCCTGAAGTTTGTATTTCCCGTTGAGCAAGCTTGGCTTTTCCACGGTGACATGGTCTATGTCTGCGAACCGAACGCGCTTGGAGCCGAAGGGAAAGTAGTAGCACTTGAAGCAAATCGCGTCTTGGGTTATCTCCACAAGGCTGTCGGAATAAAGAACATCAGCAGTCGCCATTTTGTGCCCCTCCTGCCTCAATGAGACACGGGAAAGGCATAATGGTTGCAGTGGCTATGTGTTATAGCTTCAGACTTTATTCTGCCGTTTTGGACACCGGCTGTTCCGACGCTGCCTGCTTTTTCCAATGCCACGGCAGGAACACGCGCTGCCAAGTTAAAAACTTTGCTATTGGGTCTCTCAGCGCCGTGAAAGCGGTATGTACTATTGAGAGAAGTATACACAAAGCAAGAAGTCGGCTCAACAAGTGATGTGGGTCGTACTTTGCCCACGCAGCCGGATGCGCCGTTGCCCAGTGTAGAAGTGGCAAGCCACCAAGCTCAAGGGCGACAGCAGTTGCTAAGAAACTGTATAGAAAGTTTGGCTTTCTTCCGAAAATATGGGCATGGAACAGTCACCCTGCCCCCGAAAAGCCTACTCAACCGACCTGACCGACGCCCAATGGCAGCTTGTCGAGCCACTC
>JAABUL010001321.1_pt1 | contig 47975 bp, 49 predicted proteins | sample 5559151 | NCBI WGS metagenome assembly JAABUL01 (sample SAMN10711876, study PRJNA513368) | rock metagenome | isolation source: Antarctica rocks | place: Antarctica: Victoria Land, Pudding Butte sud
AAACGGTTACAAGAACGTCAACAAACAAAGAGGTCTGAATAGCTTCAATTTTGGGCAAATTGGGCAATTGGGGGGGCGGTGGGGTTGAATTTTCGAATTCCCCATACAAAAGGGACCGTGGGGTAACGCAAAAATGAATGCCAAGGAATGCAGAGCTTTCTGCACACGCTAATAATCAGCTACAGGGGCCTCTGATGATGCTCTACGTCTTTGTTGCGGTTATTACTGATTGCACTGCATTGCTATTTGGGCTGCGGCTACCTGTTTTTACTCTTGGCAAACCACAGAGGCAATAAACATCTTAGAGATCGACCTAGCGTTATGCAATCGGCGAGAAGCAGGAGGAAGATGGAACTCAATGCTTTGAATGGTAGCCTGATTCATGTACTCCGCTAACTATAACAGACTGCAAACACCGCAAAATCCCAATCATCCCACCAAATCCCCAACTCCTTCTGGCCATGTTCCCCATATCATTGCCCTGTTCGGCAGTCTTCCGCTCAAAGGCGCTAAGATCTTCAACTTCTTCCTCTTCTCATCGACTTCTGCGACGTAAACAAATCCAATCACGCTTGCATCGCGAATGTTCTCCTGCGTATCATTGGGATCTGCGTGCACAATGGCTAGAATTGAGTTTTGCATTTGTGGCGAGGGTTGCACTTGGTCGAATATCTTAGAAGACGCATCTTCCGCTTCGCCGCCAGGAAGTAGCGAGTTGAGGAGGTCGGACGCTATGAGATAAACTGTCAGTGATGAACTTTAGAGAAGATGAAGGTAGGTTGCCATGCATTCAGCGATCTTATAAATACTTAATTGATTGAAGTCCACTTGTTGTGTATGAGGGCTGAGGGTACTTTTGCTGTCGCCAAAAAAGTACTCTCGAACTTGAGCCTGGCGATATTGTCGTAGATATTCTTCATCTCGGTCAACGCAGCCGCCCGACTTGTCCAATTTGATAACAAGTATATTCTCGCCTGTGCCTATCTTCTGGCCGCTGAAACGTCGCGCCATATCGCTATATAATCGCTCGGAGCCAAGAATTATCAAGACACTGACTGACAGTTATAGTCAGTAATTGCGACTGTGATGGGATACTGTCCTGGACTTACTTGAAAATTCAGAGACTACATGCTGAATAATCTCATATCCCCTTTTTCCCTGACTGATAACGCCAGGCGTATCCACAATACATCCTGCCTCTTTTGCTTCTCCATCCTCTTGTAGCCTGCTCATCACAGAAAGCGCGAGTCTCGTGGTAATCGGTTTGAAGACTTGTGTATTATCCTCTGGGTTTACTTGACCGTAATAGTAGACTAGTGGTAGTTTGACAGGAACTTGGCTCGGCCCATTGGTTGGGCTGCTTCCCCATCCTTCCTCCGTGTCAATGATGGAGGAAAATACAGCTGCTGACAAGCTTCCCGGAATGGATAGCATGCCCTCTTTTGTATCCAAATTCACAGTAACAGGTTGTCGACCTGACCTGGTGGTATACGCTGTAAGGAGCTTGACAAGGCTCGTCTTCCCTGCATTCTCCGGTCCAACCACCAGTACTCGGGGACCATCTCCACCGTTCATAGCATTATCGTCTCTTATTCTCTCTAGTGCGAAATGGAGGTTCACATAGCTAATCATGGGCGTCTCTTCAGCAAGGTATTCCACCTGGCAGTCTCCGACGACCTCGAGGCGACAGCCATGCCAAGTGAATATTGCTGCCTTGGTGCCGATGAATGTATATGGTTGCTTTATGGCCAGCTCAGTACCAAACAGCTCTGCATTGCCGGAAAGAAGCTGTTGGTATCGTTAGCAAAATCGAGATTAATCTGCCTCATTGTAAGGTAGATTTATTCGATCAATAAATAGAGCTACAGGAGGTCTCCATGCACGCCAGTGGACAGCTCAAGCCTTAGCATATCAATATCGCAGGAGATATGCCAGGCACCATTTTGGTGCGCTGTTCGAAGAGATTGACAGCTCCATACCTTCCCATTCTACGGAAATGGAGATCTAACGTACTTTGACCTCTACTTTTGAACCAAAAGCCACCTCAAATCGCCATTCGGTCCCTTCCTTGAGCTCATGAGTGGTGGGGGTAGCTTCAATCTCTGCTGGCGCTGAGATTTGAAGACCTGGTAGTGACATCGTGATGGCCTCGTCGGTCGGTAGCCTTGCAAAGTCTCGCCCGTCCATCAGCCCTACAGAATCCCGGTCCTGCGCGTCATAATGGCTGGAGAAGCGAGTTGTGTACGACAGGGAAGGATGCATTAGCGAAAATGCTTATTTAGACTTCCCAGAATGACTTCTCTCTTGTGTACTGCAGCACTGCTTGATCGAGCGTGAATCGTAGGACATTTATGTAAATGCGTACGAATCTCACGGGTGGAGGGTAAGCATGTCTCAAGTTCAATGTGCTGCTCTTCTTCTCTGGTGCTTATTACGCGTAAAAAAGGCTGTATTAAGTCTTCTTGGGTTTGCGTAACTGGGATGCATGCCTGAGTGATCCAGTTGATGCGGTCCGTACTGAGGTATTGCTTTGCATTAATATTTGATTACGATGTGATGTTGTTGGTGTTGTGTCGAGCACTACATGTAAAGGTATGCATCTTTGATCGAAAGTGTTCTCTGGTTGCTAAGAATTTTGGTGGTAGTTGTTCTTGATCTGCTTCTGATGAAGATACTAGTGGTATTGCTAATTTTGTTCTATATATTTGATATAAGATGGTCATTCCCTATCTCGTCCCGTGGTGCAGTGGTTAAGTTCTTGGAGTACAGTGAAGCAACTCTGTTGCGATGGGTCATGGCTCACCATGGCTCAATGGGCCCACTTCTCCGGAGGTGCGACCCCCCTTCAAGTTCGGAGCTGTGTTCTAACCATCAGTGGGTGTGGGTTCGATTCCCACCGTTAGGTTCGATTCCTATTGTGACGTCGATCTGCTCTGAGTGGGTCCAATTCCCACCAGTTGGAGCCAAGCCCTAACTGTTGGGTTCAATTCCCAACTGAGTTTCCTTTTTTTCTTTTTTTGGATTAAACAGGGGTTCAATTCTGTCTGAACTCATTTTACTTTTTCATGTTCATGACCTGCTTTGGTTCTGCCTTTGTAACTTATCAGATCCTCGCGATAAGCATCTCCTTCAACACTCAGTATCCACACAACACACCAAGCTTACTCAGGTTGGTTTGCAGTGAGGAGACACTAGTTCAGATTTTGGCTATGGGTCTTCTACTAACAAACCGCCGTAAATATTTCAAAGGGGCAACAAGCCGCCGCATAGTGGAATCTGGTATGACTTTGTACCTAAGCTATTCAGAACATCTCTCATGGCGTACCACAACCGATGAGGGGCAGATCAGTCGAAACCTCTACGAACTAAATTTTTGCTTTGCAAGTTCATGCTACAAGAGTACACACTGGTCTTTTCCAAAGGCCAAGTTGTAAAAGCTCATAGAAGCCATGGTAACATGCTTGACACTCGTGCGTAGAGTACTTAATGTGCTTTCTGATAGAATTAGACTATTTCCGACCTGCTATGTGGGGTATCTCCAAGGATTCCTTTACACCTTGCGCCTTGCTGTAGAAACTCCGACCTCAGATCTGCCAAACTCCTTAATGAATCGTTCGAGCTCCGTCTTGATTGCGTTACGCGACACTCACTCATGGCTTGTCTCTTGTACTCAACTCATCTCCTGAATGCGCCCCCTCTTCTTCATCAATAGACACCCAGTCCGTCTCCCACTCGCTTCCATCTTCTTCATTGCCTTCATCATTGGTGTCCGCAGTATCCTCAGAGTCAGTTGGCTCGATGTCCCCGGGCATGGACATGTGCCTCAGACCGGGATTTGTAGGATCGATGCGAGGGGCACTCATAGCATCCAACCACTCCTTGCCGGTCATGGTGGAAATAAGATCTGGTACGTTTTTGCCGGGGGCGATAGTGAGTTGCTCATCATACGCGTCGTATGCTCGTTTATCCTGGTCTCTATTAGTGTGCTTGCTTCAGATACGTTGCGAGCAGTCTCTTACATCTTGGTCGATCCATGTCATTCGCTGCCATTCCTCTTCGCGCATAGCTTGTAGAAGTTTACTAATTTCACTTACTCCGCTAGCCATTTCTGTTTCTTCGGCTTCGGTTGATTTCACAGACATGTTCACAGGTTTAGCTTCGGGTTCTTCCTCGGCGTTCTCGGCAGCGCGCTGAGCACGTGCTGGTCTCTCCAGATCCACGAGAGCGTCAAGATGGGCGAATTGAGGACGTAGCTGCACGATGGCATCGACCTTGTTGAGGTATAGGTTCTCTATATAAGTAATAAGCACCACATGCCCTTAAAATTGATTCAGAAAACGACTCACTTCCTTTGAAAACGCCAATGTAGTAGTTCGGATCATTACCAGGCTTGAAAGGTACAATCTGTCCGCCCAAAGTGATCTTGTTCATGACATGCCCCTTGTTGTTTGCGTCGTCAAAGTTTGTCAGAAGAGATTCGTGGGATGGTTCCCCTGCAGTAGATGTCTGGCTGCCACTTGCAGTAGGTCGAGGTTTCGAACCAATGCCAAAACCGCCTGCCATGCCGTAAGACCCACCTTCTTGCAAAACGCGACTCTTACGCATCGCCTCTCCATAGATAACACCTTTTTCCTTGTTGAAGTTATCATGAATATTCATAGGAATATCAACCTCAACAAGACCACATTTAGGCTTGATGCGTAGTTCGAGAGGTTTCTGCCCGCTTGCGTCACAGTACTGCTGGCCGGGATCACGATTGGGATATTGGAAGATCAGAATCTTCTTGGTAGGTACATTGATGTACATATCGTATTCGGCGATAATCTCCTCATCGTCATCTTCTACACTGCCATGGTAGGCAAGCGGGTTATTGGTCATCTCTGACCATCCGAAAGGATAATCGTCCACATTGTCCGAAGGAAGCGGGGTGAGCTGGGCATGCACCCACGTCCGCTTCTCATCCAGAGATCTCTTCTTCACCTCGGCGGCGGACTTTGGGGAGCGTAGTTCGGGCGCCTCCGGCGAAGCCCGAGCTTCTTCTCGAGCTTCTCGGTCTACAATGATATTGACCGCCTTAGGGGCTCCTTTAGTACGCGGCATTGTGGAAACTGCTACCTATATCAGTAGACAAATAGCAGTTGTACGAATAATTTTGAAGGAGGTCTTACAAAGAAGTAACTACTTGAAGATGGGGTTGCGTTCCGTAGGTGGTGTTGTTGATCTGAAAGTAAGATCAACCGAATTTCGCGAAATAAAAAACGATATTGTGTCATATTGCATTTTCCCGCAAAACTTTAAATTTGGCGCCGCTAGCGCCGGAAGCAAATCGCTGGATAAGCCTGATAGGGCTGTATGACATCTAGATATCTACCTTTTCGTATCGATTGAACCAAGAGATTCCTCACATGAATTCTCAAGCTTTTGAATCGGTTTTCGTTTGACTATTAACTAAACTAGAATCCTATTGGGCTTCAAGACCTTGTTGGGTTACAGTTTGACTGACCGTCTAAGTGGATTAATCGTCGCCGTCTCATTCTAGTGCTCGTCCAATTGGACTACATTTCCAGGTGTTTACTGTGGAAATTGTAACCTGCTTTTGAGATGTCCTCCTGGTTAGGTTACTTCTCCACTTAAGCAATCATCTTCTGGAACTGCTACTTTACTGCATGGCTGTATCTGATTTGACGACTTGCTAAACTTTGACTGCGTCACCGCAAGCGTTCTTGATACCTTCAGCGTCCGCATAACCACTACGAGAGCCGCCACATAAACATTATAGAAGGCCTGAGATGGCATACTTGGCTCCTATACATTGGCCTAGCAGTATCCGACAGGCAATCAAGCTGAGATTCCTCAGTCCCGATGAGGAATGCTTGGTTGTAGCGTGAGTCAGCACCTATTTTCTAGCTGTGTATGCTCGGACGTGTAACATAGCATACAGGAAAGCCAACCGGCTTGAGATATATGCTCAGACTGCGGATGGCCTCCTCTTGTCGCATACCCGATCTATCTATGGCAAAATTCTAATGCTTGAGAAACTGCAACCCGCTAATTCATCCACCGAACACCTCTTCGTTGGTACCGACCAGTTCAAATATTTTACAGTTTCTTGGGATGGTCACTCACATCAATTACGTACGGAGTCACAGTATACTGACATGGCAGATAAGACTTCCAGGGATTCGCAGACTCATGATCGGTGTTTGATTGACCCTACGAAGCAGTTCATGGCTCTGCAGATCTACAATGGGATCGTTACCGTCATTCCAATAGCTCAATTGGGCAAGAGGAAAGGAATACTGGAGGCTGGAACTCTTGGTGAGCCAGTTGCTGCCAGAATATCCGATCTCTTCGTCCGGTCTTCGGCATTCGTACACTCACGCGGCGGCAAGGACAGTAAACAGATCAAGCTTGCTTTCCTGTATGAAGATAACCATAGGAAGGCTTGCCTCAGTATCAGAGTCCTGGAACATTCTCCTGGGGGCAGTGGAGAGCAAGGGAACGTCACCCTCGAGGAGGTCATCGAAACCCGTGATGATCTGGAACTTGGGGCTAGCCATCTAATACCAGTATCAGCACCAGCCTGTATGTATAAATCGCCTAGCCACGTCTGACCATGTGCTTACGACTATAGACGGCCTTCTCATACTTGCAGAGACCTCGATTACGTACATCAACGAAGCTTCTGGTGAGAGTCTGACTGAGCCGCTAAAGGAAGCATCTCTGTTTGTTGCTTGGGAACAAGTTGATGCACAGCGCTGGCTTCTAGCCGATGACTACGGAAAACTGTACTTCCTGATGCTGCTACTGGGGGGCAATGATCAGGTTACTGGTTGGAAACTAGATTTGATCGGTCATACTTCTCGAGCATCGGTACTAGTATATTTGGATAACGGCCATGTGTTTATAGGATCTCATCAAGGGGATTCACAGGTTATTAGATTGCTAGAAAAGAAGATTGAAGTAGTACAAACACTTCCGAACATTGCACCCATTTTGGACTTCACGATCATGGATATGGGAAACCGAGCAGGCGAATCACAGACTAGCGAATTTTCTTCTGGACAAGCAAGAATAGTCGCTGGCTCGGGAGCTTTTCGAGACGGCAGCCTTCGTAGTATTCGAAGCGGAGTTGGCCTGGAAGAGCAGGGGCTGTTGGGGGAGATGGGTCACATTATCGATCTGTTTGGATTACAACCCACTAGCGAGAGCCAACACATGGATCTACTTCTTGCTTCGTTTGTAGACGAAACCAGGGTATTTCAATTTGCAGCAGACGGAGAGATCGAGGAGGCAGCCGAATACAAGAGTCTGTCATTATCAGAAAGCACGGTTCTTGCAGTCAATGTTCCAAATAACCGTCTCCTTCAGGTCACAGGTTCATCAGCCCGCATAATTGATGCCGAGAATGGAATGCTAACATCAGAATGGTCATCTCCTGATGGACAAGGCATAGCGGCAGCATCGGCGAATGACACCAGACTTGCGTTATCAATAGGAGGTATCGAGGCTCTCATTCTCGACCTCTATGGGGACCTTTCAATCAAGGCGCGCAGAAACTTCACACACGAGGGCCAGATTGCCTGCATACACATACCTATGGGTCCAACCGACGTATGTTTCGCTGGTTTTTGGCAAAGCGCGGCAGTTTCAATTTTTAAGATAGATACATTGGAAACCATCCGAAGCGTTACAATGAGCGACGATGGTATCTCTGTACCACGTTCGATCCTCCTTACTCAAGTCCTCTCGGAGCAGCCGCCCACCCTGTTCATCGCCATGACCAACGGCGAGGTCGTCACGTTCTCTTACGATACCGCTCGCCCTAGCCTGTCAGCGAAAAAGGCTATAGTTCTCGGAACTGAGCAGGCCAACTTCAAGGCCCTACCTAAAGGCGATGGAATCTTCAGTGTCTTTGCAACCTGCGAACATCCAAGCCTGATATACGGCTTTGAAAACCGTATCATATACTCCGCAATCACTGCTGAAGAAGCATCATGTGTGTGTCCTTTTGATTCTGAAGCGTACCCAGGAGCGATAGCTATTTCTACCGCGAAAGATCTCAAGATTGCTCTAGTCGACACTGAGCGCATCACACATGTGCAGACGCTGCCGGTGCATGAGACGGTCCGAAGAGTACAGTACTCACCCAGTCTAAAAGCCTTCGGACTAGGCACAATCCAGCGAACATTGAGAGCTGGCAATGAAGTTGTGCAGAGCCATTTCAAGCTGGCCGATGAGGTTCTATTCAAAGAACTTGATACATACGAATTGAATGAGGAAGAGCTTGTTGAGAGTGTTTGCAGGGCGGATCTTCGTGAGGAGTCGGGTGCCATAGTTGAAAGGTTCATCGTTGGCACCACATACATGGACGATCACGATGAAGCAATCCGAGGAAGAATCCTCGTCTTTGCAGTGGGCGAACACCGAAAACTTAGAGTTGTGGCAAAGATGCCGGTCAAGGGAGCTTGTCGAGCTGTGGGAGTTGTAGATGGAAACATCGTCGCAGCGCTAGTCAAAACAGTATGTTCTTAACCCCTGTTTGGCAAATCAAGTAACACAGTGCCCAGGTGGTTGTTTACTCCCTATCCGATAGAACACTACAAAAACAAGCCAGCTTCCGTACTTCCACTGCCCCCATCGACATCGCCATAACAGGCAACATAATCGCTGTAGCCGACCTCATGAAAAGCGTCTCCATCGTCGAGTACAAGCGCGGCACCGCCGGCCTCCCTGACACACTCGAGGAAGTAGCACGCCATTTCCAGACAGTGTGGGCTACAGCAGTCGCGCAGGTCGGGAAAGACGCCGCATTCCTCGAAAGCGACGCCGAGGGCAATCTAATGGTCTTACAGCAAAACACCAACGGCATCACGGCCGATGACCGCCGCCGGCTGGAAGTCATCAGCGAGATAAGACTAGGTGAAATGGTAAACCGCATCCGCAGCTTCGACGTATCCGCCAATCCAAACGCAATCGTCACCCCAACGGCCTTCACCGGAACCGTAAGCCCCCTTTTCCTCCCCCCATCTCCCCCACCTCCACTAACCCCTCCCCGCCGCGCAGGTCGAAGGCTCCATCTACCTCATCGGCCTCATCGCCCCCGCCTACCTCGACACCCTCATGCGCCTGCAATCCGCCCTCGCCTACCTCGTCCGCTCCCCCGGCAACATCCCGTTCAACAGCTACCGCGCATTCAGGAACCAGGCGCGGCAGGCGGAGGAGCCGTTCCGGTTCGTAGATGGGGAGCTGGTGGATGCGTTTTTGGATCTGTCGCCTACGGTGCAGGAGGAGGTTGTGAAGGGGTTGGGGAAGGGGGTTGGGGATGTGGAGGCGGTGAGGGGGGTGGTGGAGGGGTTGAGAAGGTTGCATTAGGGTTGGGGAGAGGAGAGGAGGGGAGGGTGAGAGAAGAATCAGGGAGACGGGTAGGATGTTAGAGTAGAAGGGTATTTCTTGGCATTGGGGAGGAGGGTAATGGACACCGTTGGGAAAAACCCCTCCATGACATTGTCACCTCCCACTGCCTGCAGCAATCAATGACTATGGTAGAAACTTCCTTCGAGACAACGGAGGACCTAGTATACACATCGCGCTAATCCTTCCAACGGGCTCGAAATCAAAACGGTATCTTATCTACATAAACGCCATCCCATCCAATCATAACCTCCAGCCGTGCCCAACACCATAGAAACCCCCCCTGCACCCATTCGCGAAGCGCTACGATGTGTAGATCGATTGCTCCATCTCAGTAATGTAGAGCTTGATATGCGAGTCCATTTTCAAGTACTCGTCGTGCGCGGAGTGGATCTCGGTTTCGATGTTTTCTTTCAGGTCGGCCATCTAGTGCGACAAATCAGTTTTAGCAACGCTTTTCAAAGAATTGTTTTTTTTTCCGCCAGATTATGCGTGGGAAGGCTAGATGGGAGACATACCTTCTTCTCCGTCTGCTCGATCCGAACCCTCCTCCTCTCCATCTCGCGCCCCTTCTCCCCCCTCTCCTCCGTCAACTGCCGATGCACGCCTCGCAGATCCTCCATCTTCGACTTTGCGGCTTGCGCTTTGTCTTTGCTGCCGCTCCGTACTTGCTCTGTGCGGTCCAGCCATCGCTTGAGCTGCCGCTGCAGCAGGGCTTCTGTGCGTTCGATTTCCCGCACGTTGTTTCCCCGTTCGGACAGGGCGTCGCGGCGCTTGGCGGCTTTGAGGTTTTCTTCGTCCTCTTTGTGTAGTTCGTTTGAGACTTCTTCGAGGACTTTGATGCAGGATGAGACGTCGTTGGTGACTACGCCGAAGGTGTCGGAGCTCGTCTGCAGCGCTCTTGTTCGTTTCTCGAGACTGTCGATTTGTCCTCGGTCTCTGGTAAGATTGTCTGAGAGCTCTGTTAAGTTCGCTTGTAGCGCGACGGGTGACTGCAATACATATGGTCGGAGCTTTTCCGACTCTTGCCGCACCCCTAAACATTTCTCGGTCTTGGCCTCCAGCGCGCCTGCCAACCTCACCTTCTCTCCTTTGCACTTTTCTAGCCAATCGACGACTGGCTCTTGCTTGGCTTTCAGCTCTTTTAGCCGCACCTTAAGCTCATCGTTGCGCTCTGTCTTCTCTTTCACTAGCACGTCCATGGACTTGCGTTGGGCCTTCATCTCGTCGAGTCTTGCTTCCATGTCCTGATTCTCCATGTATAGAGTCTCAATACGAGCTTTTGTAGTCTCAGCTTTGTTGAAATGCTCATCTATAGTAGCAGTCTGCGACTCGCGGAATCGCACGAAGTTAATAATGTATGAAAAGATTTTGACCAGGCGGTCGTGCGTAGGTTTTAGTAAGTCGTTGAACGAGAAGTCGGTGATACCACACTAGATACACTATGTCAGTAATGCTCAACTCATCACTAAAGAGGGGCTTATGTTACTTCAATCAGCAGCTTTCGTAACGAGACATAGAAGCCCATCAAATTCCTCGTATCTGCTGGCACAATGTCCATATATTCCCCACAGACATCCTCAGCTGCAGCGCGCATTGCAGGCTCGACCGTCTCGCGCGTCGCATTCATCAATAGCTCTGCAAACCATTCAAAGACCTTTTGTATTTGCTGTGGATTGGGCTTTTGAAGGTCTTCGGGTGAGAACTGTACGCCAATGTCGCTGATGCATCCTGCAATCTCACGATCGGGCTGTTTTGCACGAGTCAGCCGATTTGAATGGCCTTGGATCCGGGTTTAGGTGGCGACTTACCAGGCGCATGAAGGCATCGCTATCGTTATGCTGTTGCTTGCCTCGCCCTCCGTTGCCGGCATTTTGAGAGCGAAATTGCTGGCTCATTCGAGCATTAAAATCCATAGTCAAAGTAATGTTTAGAGAGACCTAAGCTGGAGAAGCCTTTTCTCATGGATAGTTCAATGTCGCATCTGCAAGGACATTGCGATTTGCGGTTGCGATTGTGATCGTGGAAAAGTAAACAAACAAGACCCTACGCTTATCCTCAAATGGATACATTGGTCATCCTCGCTTAGCCCTAGCGATCAGGATTCGCCTGTGGCCCTCAAACCCCCTCGTAACTTGCATTACTCCATTGTAGGTTTCATCAACAGGCCCATAAAGACATTGACAGATCTTCTTAGTTGAATAGGAGCTCAGATATCTTTGGTCCGAGGTTTCGTTGTCCAAATGAATATTTCCGAATCCGCATGCAGGCTTCTCCCCGTCCCATATTTGTGTACTTGAACGGAGGCCAGGACTATGTGCAGTTTGCTTCCACTATACAAGCATAAGTGGCCTATGTGTCTACTTTCTGTGCTTTCTCCATTCTCTCCCTTGATGCTTCTGTTGCATACCCACCACTTGAATGCCTTGTTATAAAACCCCTCACCACCAACCTCGCCAACCCTACAGCAGTGGAAAAACCTCGCCATGCACTAAAACTCATCATTCTCTTCCAGGGTAGCACGGGCAGCAGTAATCCACGCAATAGAAACAGAACTAGACATCAATCTATATCGATATCTATTGCCATTTGAGATCGGGCGCGCGAGCTTTTTGCTGATGTGAGCCAAGAAAGTGGTTTTGAGGGACGGACGGTAGTGGGTATAATGTGTTTCTGTATTCAAAGTAATGAACAACCCCATTGCAGGTGTATTCCAACACTAGCGATCCAGTATTCGCATGCCCGCCTACTTGTACCGAATTTTACTTCATAGCCTCCGTCCCGACCGGAGAAACCTCCTCCATGCCAAAAACATGAAAATAGGGCATATTGGATGGCAAATGAACAACCTGCCTTTGCAGCATCGAAGTACGTGTGACCTTTGATGACAAACAACAACTTTGTTTCTGAGATAGAGCAAGCTCGTTACACCTAGTCTTTGAATGGTCTCAGACAGATTCATCTGGCGCCAGAAGTATCACTACGTAAAACCCTCGCACAGATCAAAACCACACCACCTACAAGTCCCGCCACCCCTCCGGCTTCGGAACTGCACCCCAACCCGACCACCTGGAGTGGAGCCACGCCTGCGCAATATCAAAGTCCGACCGCCCTTCGCGTTTCCATTCCCTAATGTGCGCCCGCAATTCCTCGTCGCGCCTCTCCAGCGCTTCTTTCCTGGCGGGCGGGTCGTAGTGCTGGATGGATCCAGGTACGGGGGTTGGAATTGGAGGCGTAGGGTTTGGCCAGAACGAGCGCAGGAAGCTGGGGTGGGTTTTTGGGAAGAGAGTGGTGATTCGCTTTCTGAGGAGTCGTTCTTTGAGCTTATATTCTTCGCTTCCGTAGGGCGCACAGGCTTCGAAATGCTCGATTGGTGGATTCGTAGAGGTCGGATTGCGTGGTTGATCTTTTGGGCTCGATCCTGTACTTGCAATCAAGGCAGCGCAGGCGGTGTCGGGTAAGACGATGGTGTAGCCGTCGTCATGAAAAGCACAAGCGCAGCGTGTAAAGTAGAAGTCGGGCGGGTTTACTAGGCTGGCCTGCCACGCAGGATACGCATTCCGTATTGGGTTCGGTTTCGCGGAACCCTCATACCTAAAGTTAAAGACGGCGAGCGAGATATGATGCCTATCTGACGCGGCGGGACCCCAGACGAAACACATTCGGTTGTCAACGAATTCATCGCGTAGCACTTTGGCGCCCCGGGTTGCTTGCAAGCCTCCGAGCGCCTGTTGAACATCAAGAGAATGCCTGGAATTTTTCGCAGTAGAAAGATTCCAGATAGGGCTGGAAGCGTGGATCCCACCCATTTGCCAGCCCAGTGACTGGACGCGTCTACCATGGACGTTGACAAACATACCGGATGGCCCCAGATTTTCTGGTAATGGCGATGACTCTGGCTCTGTCAAGCGATGCAGATAGGCATACCGCTGCTCAGCGGTACCTTCTTCTTTCGTCCTGTAAAGAATCATGATTGGAATGTCATGAAAATACATTTCTGTGTGTTGATGGTTATCCACATTCTCTTGCCAGATGACGGCAACTCGAGCAGGACCTGCAAATGAAGCTACTGCTACATTTCTGTAGATCCATTTATCTTTTGGAGGGACGATTAGTGCAACGGCTGTGACGATTCCAACGCCATCACAATGGCCCACTTCATGGTGCTGTGAATCCTTGATCTTCTGATCATTATCTGCCGAGTCTGACATTTCCAGTGGAGACCCCAACCTGACAACCCAAAGAGTTCCAGATAACATGTGCTTGGCTAACGCGATCTTTCTAACGCTCTCAGTGCCCTCACCCTAAGATCGAACAAATCAGTCTTGTGCCTGTAACTAAGATCCGAACAGGGTACGATATGTTCACTATCCTTACCGTTGTATATGGTAAATATGTCAAGATCGTCAAGATCTGCCATGGCTTTTGTGGTGTCGCAAAGTCATTCGATGATTCCGTGATCAGGTTGGATTCCTGAGCATCTGCGAAAGGAGCATTTTCTGTATCTAGTTGTGCGAGAACAAAAGGCGCATCACTCTTCGCATAGGCTCCACGGGTAGCGATTGAGTATGACCTTGTGGTGCCATCAATATCAATTGTGATGCTCCAAGACTTGTTTTGTCGGTTTTCGACGCCCCGGACAACGCTCAATGGGCCGTTGCGTTTAGGACATGGCAAGGAACCGACATAGAGCGGTTCGCCGGACAAGGCAATTTGATAAAAGACAACGCTGTGGGCTTGCTGAGGGGTTGCCGCTGTTTCAACCGCGCTGTTTACGAGAAGTACCATGAATCTCCCAATAACACTGAAATACGCAGAGCCAAATTCGAATCCTGATATTGAGTACTTTTGGTTCATATGCTTGCAGACTTGTGGAATCGAGAAGTCCATGACCCGTCGTCGAAAGTGCAAGGGCCAAATACCCGGGTGCTCGTCGTCTGAGTATATGGTCCTTTGGCGATCTAAGGCCTTTTGCAAACGCCGGAGATTAATCTCATCGTTTCCACTTCTCAGGTCAACCCTCACAGCTAGCGGATGCTCGAAGCCTAGGACGGAAGCCAGGATCCACGTGTTGCTCATGATCATTGTCCACCATGCTCGACAGGTAGTCCGAGCAGCGACAAGGGCAGCCGGCGACAGCTTCGAAAGAATGAGATCTGATATCTCGCGGGGCAATTTCGATAGACTGTCATTATTCTTCTCGTCGCACAAGGAAGACTTGTTTTGTCGGGACCCATGCCTTTCCACGTATTCGGTTGCCGATGCAGGGAAGGGAAGATGAAATGTATCCCGCAAGTTGGAATAACGGGCGTTGTGTTCAGCCTCTTCTCTTCCCTGGCGCAGAGCCCTGGCGCTTTCTGACTCTCGAATAACACGAAAGGAAGTCATATTTGTTGACCTACTACTAAAGTTACGACGGGCTGCTATCACGGCTACCGTAGGAGGTACATAGTAACAATCCCATAGGCAGCATTTATTCTTTCAGACGAATTGGAAAGTGAGACTGAGCATGTAAAAATAGATTAGTTTTGGAAGAAGTAGATCTTCTGTTTCGCGTATCCAGGTCCATGGCGAAACAACTGGCGGGTGAGACATCGTCTATGTGCGCCTTGGCGACTTGAGATCTCAGAAGCATCGACGCATCTCCCAAACATGGAGATATCGCAAAATCGACACGCGACGAATCAGAAGCGGTGTCTTTTTTGGATGAAGGTTGATGGAGCAAGCTATGTGGCGACGTTCGTGCAGGCTGCAGTCCTGACTTGTCGGTTGTTGCAGAATGGTGTGCGAAGGTGATCCAATCGGCAACAGGAATAAAGATGTGGAAAGAGCCAATGCAAGCGCAGGCATCTATGTATGTATGTATCTATCTGTACATCACAATAACGGCTGTCGCATCTGCTTCCTCGGGTTTCCCAAAGACCAGGGCTTTGCAGTACGACGGCCACTACGAGAGTCTGGTGAGCTTTCGATGCATCATGCATGACACCCATGTGCTGCGACTATCCCACGCCGAGTCATGAAGTGCGAGTGGGTGACTAGGGATTAATCGCACATCACCAACACATGAATATTGATTCGCACTCTTCAATTGAGCATATCATATATCATATATGCTGTAGGTGCAAAGTGTATTTTAATTCTTCCATGCCAAGGACAGGGTGTCTCCACCGGGCATGATAATGACAGAGACGGTGGTGGGTACGGTAGTGATCTACCTGCTCTCCGTACCATAGGTACCCACCCGTGATACCGTACTCCGTAGGGTGTGAAGTACTATTAGTACTAGTACTTCTACCCCGCTACGAACAGAACTCCGAGAGAATTCCGCGCTGTTCCGCCATCTCCACTGCAGGCTTCAGCTTGCAGGGGGGAAAACAGCGGAAACAGAGTCCACAAGCGTCCAATGCAAGTCTTTAAGCGGTCCCGAGCAATATTAAACCCTGCTAGACACTCCCACTACGACTGCCTTGGTATTAACCTTCAATTCTATACCGAGGGACTTGAATACCCTAAGGTCCCTAGCAAAAGACCCTGGTCGTCTCCCACCTCCCACCTCCCTCCTTCCTCCACTTATCACTCTTGTACTTCCTTCCAACCTCCGCCCTTCTTACACACCTTTCACCTCTCACAGTCACCGTGACAAGGCACGACGATAGGTCTCAGTTTTTATACCATGGGCGCACCGGCTTACTGACGTCTTTCGTTCTGAAGTGATTGATCGGATTATTCTCGCGCTCGATTGTGGACCAACAATCACTGTCACCTGTACACCCCAGAGGAAAAATACATCAATCGACCATCACTCCTCTGCTTTAGTACAACTTGCCTTGATTGCCTCAGGGTAGTACAAGTGCATCCTCCTCTTCTCTTCCAATCGTCCTTATCTGCGTCGGACCGACAGCGCACACGTAATTCACGTGGGTTACACAGCCTCCAACATCGACACATTCAATTACCCATTGTTGTGAATAGCTCGATCGGAAACTTGTCTATAAACTCACGACTTCCACTTGACTCTGCTCAGCCTCTCACTTGACACCACAATGAGTTCTTCAGCACCAGGTGGACCGGGCTCCGGCGAAAGGTCCCAAAGCTTTTCCAAATTCATGAGACGGGCTAGCAAAGTCTTGAAGAGGGGAAGCTCCAGCAAAGACTCTGTACCTACCGTCTCTGGGACTCAATCAGCGTCTCGTCGTACCGGACAGGCTGAATCAAGCCCAGCACCATTAGGGAGGCATGTTCTCAGACATCTATTCTACACGCCTCAGTGTCATCAACTAATCAATCACAGCGCTCCTATCATAGCTCCTCTTGGTTTCGATCCTTCAGCAGTTGGGTCTTCCGATGTCACCGGCAAGCCAATCCAGGAAGAGGCCACCCCAGCGCCCTCGGTTCCTGCCGCAATCTCGCAGTCCATTCGGGACACCAAACCGAGCACCAAGCCGACGAACGCAAGATTCGCTACGACTGCCGCTCAGAGCAACACAATCCAGGAAGAAAAGGCTCGCATTCTCTTTGCAAAGTATGGCATAACCTTGGAACCTGGTGAATGGACGGCGCCAACCAAAGGCGATGGCGAACGGGTTGAGAAGAAGATCCGCATGCGTGTCCATCGTACTTGTCACCGCTGCCAAGTCACTTTTGGTCCTGAAAAGGTGTGCACCAACTGTGACCATAATCGTTGCAAGAAATGCCCCAAATTCCCTATCAGAAAAACCAAGTCCAAGGGCAAAGGGCTCGGAGCTGGAGCGATTTCTGGAGAAGATGCCACCAAGGGAAAGTCCAAGATTCTGACCATGCCTTCACGTGTGACTGGCAAAGAGTTGGCGCGCAAGAACCCGTCGCAGAGGGTACGCCGAACCTGCCACAAGTGCGACACTCTCTTCGTCGGCCGAGCCATTCGATGCGAGGGTTGCGGACACGAGCGTTGTCCTTCATGTCCCCGGGAACCGTAAGCTCAGCCGTTCCATTCATTTATTCACCAGCTAACAGTACCCAGGGCCAAGTCCGAAAAGTATGCCGGAGGCTACCCAGGCGACAAAGAGGAGACATTCCCCCTGGCAATACGCCACCATCGGGATGTTAGAGTCCACGTGCGCTGGACATGCGACAAATGCTCTATGATGTTCAAAGACCATGAGAAGACATGCGGCAAATGCGGTCACGAACGATGCAACGAATGTACCCGCCAGCCCCCGCCGAAGGAGACGGCCCTCGATCCCACCGCGGTCGAGCGCATTGAGAAGCGGATGAAAGAGATGGACCTTTCTCCCCCGGCTTCGGCCACCTGATCCGATACTACGAGAGGAGAGCCATTACTGTAGCTGCGCAGGCGTTTCCTATGTCTTACGACTTTCCTTTCAACGACGGTACGATTGAGCGGAATAGCTTTTGCGACGGCGAGAGGAACGGGCTTTTGAATATAATGAGTAGAAGAGCTTTGGAAAAAGAAATCTAGGTTAACGTGTCATGTCTACCACACTCTCCCTTACTTCTGTTTAGTACAAAATCCAACCATACGATTTTACCAAAAAACCAAAAAACCAAAAAAACACTGCACCCATGTCGCATTCCCATTCCCATTCCCATAGCCAAGCTTTCCCCGCCTTTCATCCAGGTTTCATTCTAATTCCCAACCCAATCCCAACCCCAATCCCAACCCAATAAACAAGATCTCCCCTTCCTCCCGCCCCATTACCAGTACCACGGAATCACTTACATAGTTGGAACGCTTGAAAAGTAAAAAAGTTTCTCCTCGGGTACGTACCGCAAGGGCTCCCATAGGCGGGTGGGCCGAGGAGACAGGGATGGGGAAACCGACGGATCGGTCCGATTCGAGGGGGTTTGGTTTCGGCGAGTTCCGACCGGGCGGGGCAGGGGCTGGTGTGGTGTGGTGTGGATGGTGTGTGGTGGATGGTGTGTGGTGGAGTTTGGTGGAGTTTGATGGTGTGTGGTGGAGTTTGGTAGGAGTGTAGGTATGGGGTATGGGGTATGAAGACAATAACTAGGAAGGCTGACAGAAGCCAGTGGGGTGGGAATGATGGGTTGGTGTACTGTACACTCTTTTGGTTTGGAAGTTTTCGGTTTTTTTTGTTAGGTTTTAAATGAGTTTAGTACGCTGTGAGTTTTTTGGTGGTAGCAATCGCTGGGGGAAAATAGGGCTGTATGTCTAACTGGCTGCCTGCCTTTTTCTGAAGCGTTGGCAATTGGTTGAGTGTTGTTTATCGGAGAACCTGGCAATGCTGACATGAGTGGCATCGAGGACTTTTTTGCAATCATGACACGATGTATTCCGTACTCATACCCACAGCCAGGAACCCAATCGACCAGGTTGATCGAAACCATTTTCATCATTCGAGCATCAGCCCCCGGAGTTCTTGGCGTCAGTCAAATGTTTTGAGACGTGTCTAGGAAGCTATTGATTTGATTTGATTTGAATTCATACACCCTTGTGACATCGGTTTAGGTCCGATCCATGGGGGAAACTATGCTATGTGTATCGAACGGACAAAACCCTCTGGGGGAGAAAACCGCTCGCCGGCTACACAACGACTTCACGTCGCCGAAACAATAAAACTGGCACTGTGCTATCAATAATGAACCTATAGCTTCTATTCAGCGTGTGACGCTCGAGTAAACTCTTACGAGTGCCTGTGCTGTTTGTTGTAACGCATCGTCTTTGCTCTGCTCTTCATTGACGATATTCTATACAACGATGTTCCGGTTCGATTTTCGATTCGAAGACGAAAGACGTTCCTTTGCACCCGTGATGCTCGTGATTGTAACGCAGAACTGCGTTCTCTTGCTCAATGATTGCCATTCATTGAGCAGAGAAATGTGTGATGAAAGAGAGGCGCGCACGATGAGAAGATAGAGTGTGATTGTACTGAATAACTCTTTTCTTCTCTTGATTTGACTTGTGTCACGTAGACGTTGAATAGATTGTTAGTATAGACGTGCGATCGCAATCGTTCGATGCTTAGCTGATCGATAGTAGAGATGCGTTCTGATCGCTCTCATGCGCTCTCGATTTTCCACGTAGATAGATGTATGACTTGACGTCAAGTAAAGAAGGTGAGCTCAAGTTCTCTCAGTATATCAGCGTGATCGACGAGTCACTACTCCTTCGGGCACATGTAGTCACAAACTCAAGGCTCATCATCTGATTCGTCTATTCTACCTGATATCTTTTCATCAATTACTCGACAGCACTGTCGATGTGATGAAGACGTTTCGATATCGACGCAGCCGACCGGTCGCAAATCCTTCGACCACTTGTAGTCACGACTTCCAGACTCTTCACCTGAATCGACTATTCTACTAGTAGTATCTTCCCATCTCTTACTGACATCGACATGTCATTAATCCTCTTCGTAGATCGATTGTGGCTGTTAGGAGGGAGTGCTGTCGCGTGGGTGAAAACTCTGCACGGCGGCTTTCCTGGCCACGCAACGTTCTAACATCGTTTGAACTGCGTCGGATTGAGATCTCTTGGCTCTTCTGACTTCTATTCGGAACAGAATAGAATCAAAAGGTTCGTAGCCGGCACCACGTACAGGTGAATCTCGTTGCCAGCCTAGGAAGCTATTGATTGAAAAACATTCTCGGCACTTGAACATGAGGGTCATAGAGCGAGGGGGATCTCGGAATGCCGTTGCACGAATTACTCGCGGGCTGCTGCTGATGCATGAGCATCATGTTCGAACCAAAGATGTTATGAATATATCATCATATGCAAAAAGTTCATGTCGACAATTCTACAATTTGCTGAGAGAAAATCAACAATGTTCCATGTTGTGGATTCAGATTGAATACAACTTCATTATACAAATCTAGAGACTAAGGTACCTAACAGGCTAAGGTATGTTGTTGACTGCGAAAGACGAGTCTTGGCGTTCTTGAAAAGGGAAGGCGCCCGTCGCAGGTTATCTGGAACCATACCTTAAAGAAAATCAACGCAGAGCTGGTTATCTACATGAAGAATAGCAACTAATTAAACTAGGAAATATATATGATCAATTGCTGAAATTGGAAAGATGTATAGAAATCTTCAGTGAGGTTCCCCTAAAATCTCGCTAAAAACTTCCATTTATTCTGCGTGCGCCTGCAGGTTTAACTTTCGGGTCAACAATTCGTCCGATATCTTAGTCCATTCCCTTTGATTTCAGCTATCCCAGTTGAAGGATGATAGAACGACAGACTCGATGAGTAGCAGAGAAGGCTCTATGAAGAGGATGATGCTCGCTCGCTTGCAGTCGGGCTTTCAGTTGCACCGCCATCGACTCTTTGTCCGAAATGCAGAGAGTAGAAAGCCTTTACTGTGTCCGTCGTCCTTCTTCTTCGTCAGCTACAACGATTAGATCCTCCTCTCAAATCTCCCTGTCTTGCTGCTTTTTAGTTATCTTGCCGCCTCCGCCAAAGCATCATGCCTTCCAACCATGCGGCATTTTTGTCCGCCAAATCGGTCACACCCCTCGATGTCAAGCCTGCCACCTACACCCCACCGGGCGAGAACGAAATTGTCGTCAGGAACGGCGCGGTCGCCGTCAACCCGCTTGACTGGTTCAAACAGGCCGCCGGCAATATAATGTTTTCCTGGATCAAATATCCCTTCGTCATGGGCAGCGATCTAGCTGGCGAGGTCGTCGAGGTGGGAAAGGGCGTCACGCGCTTCAAGGTTGGCGACCGTGTCGTAGGCCATGCAGTCGGCATGGACCCAAAGAGCAACAAGTCGGCCGAAGGCGCATTCCAGCAATACACCGTGATCAGGGCTAACATGGCCTCGCCTATCCCCAGCTCCATGCCCTATGAGAACGCGTGTGTCCTGCCCCTCGGCCTGTCGACCGCCGCCTGTGCGCTGTTCCAGAAAGACTTCCTTGCGTTGCCGTATCCGAACGTGTCGGCGAAGCCGAACGGGAAGACCGTTCTCGTCTGGGCCGGCTCCTCAAGCGTCGGGAGCAATGCCATCCAGCTTGCCGTCGCGGCCGGCCACGATGTCATCACGACGGCCTCGCCTAAGAATTTCAACTACGTCAGGAGTCTCGGTGCTGTTGAGGTCTTTGACTACCGCAGCCCGACGGTTATCAAAGACATCATCGAGGCATTCCGGAACAGACAATCCGCTGGCGCAATCTCTATCGGCAACGGATCGTTAAAGCCCTGCATCGAAATCCTTGCGGCGTCCAAGGGAAGGAAATTCGTCGCCCAGGCTAGCGTCGACATACCTGCCGAGATGCCATCAAGCACAATGGGATGGGTCTCAACCGGGCTTTCCATGGGATGGTCGAACATGTCCATGGCGGTCAAATCCAGGGTGAACCGTGTGGACACAAAGTTCATCTTCGGCAGCGACCTCATGGCGAACGAGGTCAGCCGCGCCATCTACGAAGACTACTTGCCGGCTGCCCTCGCCCAAGGCAAGTACATTGCTGCGCCCGAGCCGCTGGTTGTGGGCAAGGGCCTCGAGTACGTCCAGGAAGCCATGGACATGAACAAGAAGGGTGTGTCCGCCAAGAAGGTCGTGGTCTCTCTGTGAAATATCGCTTTATTCTCTCTCCCCGCAAGCGGCATCGTTTCCGTGGGGTTTGGTTATCTGGGACATATGTAGACGTAATGTAATGTTAGTTTCGTTCGCTCTTTTGCTCAGACCGGAGGACTTCAATAAGACTTTCATCGTTTCAAATCGGCCGCGAGTGTGTGTGTGTGTGTTCCTATACTCCAAATACTCCAATCATTCGACTACACGTTCTCTTAAAATGTTTACTTGTATAAAAAGAACATTTTAATCATAAATATGACGGATTTGATTAATTAAATAGAAATACGGTGTCCATAGCCCCAACCCCCTCCCCTTTCTAAATAAAAAACTTTTTTTTTAAAAAAAGGGGTACAAATCGAAAAATCAAAAGTTCATAATAACAAAATGAATTATCAAACCATCAGCCACCATATCATCCCCGCCCAGCTCGCAACACCAAAAAGCCACACGTATCTATATAAACAGCTAACCAAAAAACCTTTTCGATATCTGAAAACATCCTTGATGGTTTTCCACCACACTTTGCTCTCCCGTCACTTTCCTTTTTACATACGAAAAACGTTCGCAGTTAGCCTAGATCTGGTGTGAGCTTTGCATCTGCATTGAAAAAAGCGTGGTGATCCACTGCACCCACTGCCCTCGCAGCCCCTCGTCTGGGGAATTATTGCTGGCTGGGATTCGGCGATACGTGATGGTAGAGGCGTGACGGCGATTGATGGACGAGGGGGAGTGAAGGGAAGGGAAGGGAAGGGAAGGGAAGGGGTGGTGGGTTATAATGTAGAGAGTGTGAGTCGATGAGATTACGAAGCCCCAGCTCGCCTGCTCGGTGGGGGGAGTTGCGTATGTAATGTTGGAAATAGGGGAGTTGGTAACCTCCGCTTCATAGGGCTGGTAGGGCTGGGGCCCGCTAGTAGAGTTTTCACCTTCCATCTCCTACTCCGTAGATAGCCTCCTAGCAGCTTCAACCCCATATACTAAATGCCCCATATGACCTCGTTTCCAAACATGTAAAAAGTAAAGTAGGCCCTAAAAGAATCTACTATTCTCCCTTCGTGCAAAGTGTACAAGACGTACTGCGTCCTGCGATGCAATGAGCATCTTTCAGTGGCTGACTGGTAGGTCAGAAGTGTATATCATGTGTGCATTGTACCGCAACTCAAATGTATGTTGGATAGTCTTAATGCTTCGTGTCGCAAACCAAGCAGACCTCTAGTCAACGTAGTCCCACTGTTCCTCACGAATGGTGGAAGTGTGAATATAAGTGGTTCGATTCCAATCCTCCGAATTCGAGAAATGATACGCCGCCGCCTCGTCGACAAGCGTGCAGGCTGGAACAGCTGCTGGAAATTCGCCACAGCGGCAGAACGGTTTCATCATCTCATTCTGCACAAGTGCAATAGCAACCTTGCCCCCACTTTGGAGACTCCCGTTTAGGGCATCCATGTTGAAGTTCTGTGAAATCCATGCATCTCCCTCTTCGAGACGCCTGTATGTCAGTAGCTCTGTCTGTACAGCGGCCCAAAGAGAGGGGAGAACTTTGCTCCCCCCGAAAAAATTCTTATGGTCTTCGTTGTCCGGACATCGAGCCGGAAGATGCGTGTCACAGCTTGTTTCTTCATCGATGCTCATTTCGTCTTCGCTGTATTCAATGAAAGTGTTGAACTCATCCTCATGTTCCCATTCCTTTGAGGTGGACCGTCGCTGGGAGTGTCTGACTTTCCATTCTGCTTGTGAGTGCTTGAGCACGTTGCACACCACTTGCCAACCTGTCCTAAGCTCCCTAGACCACGTTAATTTTAAGCTAGCCGGTACCTTCTCTGCAAGCTCAGCGGGGTCCAGTTCCTCGTGGCTACATTCGTTAACCTCTTCACTGCCCAGAAGGGCCTGCAACGAGATGTCTGCTTTAAGTAAGGGATTTGCTCCATAGCTCAAGAGACAGAGCAAACAGGCGAGTATGCCAAACAACGTTTCGTCTTTGCACCCAGACTGAGAAAGATGAAGTCCAACCAAAATTAAGGTATGTAGCGGTAAGATCTGCAGCTTTACTCCACAGTTCGAGCAATGTCTTATGAATAATCCACTTAGTGTGTTGATATTTGGTCCCCAACGAGGGCAGAAGATGATCCCTATGCAATGACAAATGGTCTGAACCGATGTGTGGCAGAACATGTGCTTCCATTCAAATGGTATGCCCGACGTACCGTTCGCTAAGAGCGCGCGAATGCAGTCAGAGTCAGCGTCCCATCGCCCACAGATATCCACGTCTTCCCCTTCAAAATGTTTCTCCTTCTTGAAGATGACATCTACTACACTAGGTAAACAAGACGTGTGAGCTTTGAGAATGGCAATCATGAGATGATCGAGAATTGTATGGCCAAGGTTGTTGATGTACAGCTTGCGGAGAGAGAGTGGGCTTATATCCTCAAGAGTGTCCAGAACGTTACAGCATGTCTTTGAGCCGTCTAGGTAAGTAACCGCGAGATGAAACGGGTACAGCCCGCCGAGGTTACCTTCAAGTTGTTCGAGCAGCTGTGACGTTAGTTCCACATTTCGGCTCATGATGCTGAAGCCAAGAGCCTCTTCAAGAAGCTCATGAGGTGAGCGTCGTGCAGCTTTGACAATCTGATCGACTGCTATCGGCAAATCACTGATTCCAACGTTGCTAAAACTGTTGCTTTCTAGGCCGTCACTGAGCTTTTCCGTGAATTCCTTGGAGTCATGAGAGGCAGGCCACGTTGGCCAGCTTTCCTCGTCTTGGAGGTTGAGATAGCCTGGTGGGGAACGTGGTGGGGAAGGAAGGCTCTCATATTGTTTGTAACCTACGTGAGTGCTCCATTGACATAGGGACGATGGCCTCTTCTTAGCACTTGACGTGGTGACATCAACCATTTCATCCTCTCTCGGAGTGGTTTGGGACGCTGGAATATCCACACTCAATCCCGGAGTGCTCGGTGAAGAGATTGAGATTGTCGTCCGCTGCCGATAATCATCCAAGCCAAGAATGACAGCAGTCCAGTCTTGCGGGCCGCGGCCCCAATGCTTTGCTGTTTTAAAGGAGAAGAGCCAAAATTGATACATCCACGTCGACATCGTGCTACATACGCTGTCAGGAGCGCCGACATTACTATTGATTGGGATACTCACACCCTTTGTTTGTTTTCCATTGATTTGAGCAATTCATTATGTCGCCCTTCAACGAAGAGACGAGCTCTGTCAATAGGCGTCATTGCTCTAACGGCCACAGTCATAGGAGATGGCGCTGCATGTGGGGATGATGGAGTAGTGACCTCGATGTCACTGAGCGGTGAGGCGTAATTCGCTGCTCCGGATGCTGAAGATCTCATAGCCCCGTAGGGCATATTCCAGTTCATGAATCTGGCCAATCATGAGTGAGTAAGAAGCTGCTGCTGAGCTCGAGAGGCCTTACATCCTGTTTCCGAACAGAGAGATATGCCCAGACAACGAGTTTGCATCTTTGGCTGCCCCTCCTGCCCCCGGTTGTAATGTGATCTCCCTCCTTGCTTCGGTCTTGAGATATCTCCTCAGATTTTTGGTATCAACAATCTGCCCTTTGCGTGTGACGACCGACGATTTGCCCAACTGTGCTCTTGTGCCGATGATTTGGCACAACGCCGCTTTTTTCGGAGTTGAAGTGTTCTTGCTCAACTTCCACTTCTTGATGTGATACTTGTACTGAGACTTACTAGTCAGAGAAGAGATTGGTCAGCATCAAACCCCTTCGGACAACGTGCGATCAGTAGATCGGATGTATGCAGGTCAGACTTACGCAGCGTCAAATCCGTATTGGTCTTTGATGATTTGTATGACATCGGGAAGCTTCCGGTTCTCGTAAATGTATAGACGCTCAATGGTAGGTTTGAGAGGCTCCCATTTCTGGTCGAACGGGACATCGAGAAGCGAAGGGGAAAGAGCTTGTGGAAAGGATGCCTCCATAGTCAGTAGCGACTAGTTAAAGCGAGGTCGATACGGTTAAGCTTGTGAAATATGGGGACCCTTATTAAGGAAGAGAAAGAAAATAGGAATATCCGACTATTTGCAGACTTGAGATCGAGAGAAAGGGCCGAGTATACATACTCAGAAGGCTGGGAAGCAGAACGCCGTTTTCTATCGGTGAGGCTGCCTTATTAGGCAACCACCACATAGATGGTACGCGGGCGCAATACCCCGACACTCTGAGAGTACTACGTATGAACTGTATGAGACGCCAAGGCGAGAAAGCAAGACTGAACAGGGAGACGATCGTAGAATACTTAGGGACACCCGACGTAGTGGATCCGAGCTAAAGCCGAACAAAAGAATACTGTCCAATCACAGGCATAACTAGGTAGCAAAGAAGGCAACTACAGCCAATGTTTACAATTAGGCTAACCCTCATCCAGGTAAGATGCTTGCTGCTCTGCCTGCACGCTGCACACACTGCATGCTCGATAACCCGTCAGCTAACTTGAGCAAACAAAAGAAGACTGGCCAATCATCGGACTCTAGGGGAGCCTCGATGATTTCTGGATAGTATGAGGCAATTCATCAGGAGGGAAGCATCAGGACAATGGATTTCAATGCTGCTATACCCCCTGACCTTCGAGGTGGACACAAGGAGACCGCCCAATGGTATGAGAAGTAGAAAATGTAGCTTACGCACGCCGACCCAATAGTGCATTACTGCCATTGGTGTCTGCTAATTGTCATGGTGAACAAAAGGATACCAGCCAATGGCAAGGAAACAATGCCAGCGGCAGAGACACGGAAACCCCCTTCTGTAACTGAAGACGTGACCGCAACATCCTTTGCCTTGCAAGTCTCGCTGACACTGGGACCACCTGGTCATCACTGTTGCGCTAGCTTGAACAACTGCAAGCATTGATTGACCATGTGCCCATAAATGGCCATGCCTTGATCCAAACAGCGGGAATGGCCCAATCTAAGAGGGCGCATCCTTCATACCAGTACCTGTGGAGCATATTTGCCTTTCCTGTGCAGCGGACTTTGCAACCCCTCGTCTGTGCAGTGTAGAATACTATATAATGTCAGTCAAATTGCCAGAATGTAGAAGATATTCCAAACCTTGAGCCAGTCCCCAGGTAAGAGGATTACCAACAACTCTGAAGAAATCAAGCCCTACCCCTACCCATTCTCCTTGACAATTGAGCAGCGAAGTCCAATCATCTTCTCAGCAAATCAACGTCAATGGCTTCACAGAGAAGCGCTCCGAAGCCGAAAAGGTGACGAACCCTCTGATTTCGAACACGTCCATTCCCTTATTGAAGCTTTAATGACGAAAGGAGACTGACAGCTTCTTGCAGGAACGAGGCCACACGGGACACTCAGGATCAAAGACGGATGAACCCGACAATTCATTCATCCACCTCTGGCCTGCCATTCGAAAGAGAGACTCCATATCAGCAGAGAGGTTATGGAAACCCCACCTTCTTCGCCGGCACTACTGCGTACACGCATTATGGTGCCGAAGAAACCGTCGGCCTAGAGCATCAGCGACCATCGGCAGACATTCTCTCTACATACCGATCCAACAGAGAAGAGCATAAGCTTCTAGGTGTGGGTTCGCAATTCCAAACAGGCAATGCACGATACGAGTGTCGCCCAGCACGTGTGGACGAAGCATATACGTGCCCGTATCACGGCCCCATGTTCCAAGAGCGTCTCATGAATTCTCGCTCCAGCCACGGATTGGGTCCGATGGATCGATATCTTGCAGAGGGCCCCTCGGAACGGTACGCCATTATCGCTCGACCAGATGCATCTGGAACTTTGTCTAGGTATAATGGTTGCCGCTGCATTGAAATGATGCAAAGCAGTATCAATACCAATGACTATGCCCAGAAGTGACAGACACAAGGGGTTTTGGTCGGAACGGGTGTCCTGTTACTGAAGGATTTCGATATCTTGAGGTCTCTAGCGCCACTCTAGGATGGCCGGGAAACGGGCGACATTGTTAGTGAAAGTTGTTTCAACTGATTACAATTAGACCACACTCGTTTGATCTTAACCGCCCTTACTTGCTTAAGCGGCGAAAGCGTCTTATTTATGAATCATGTCAAGAATAGTCCTCGAGCACCATCCTCAGAATCTGCAATAAGCATTCATTGAAATCATAGTGGCTGTTCACTAGACTTTTACTTGAAGTATCCGGGCTGAGGGTTAGCAAATATTATCTGAGAGTCATATGCCTCTGCACCTTTAGAAATCGTACCTTAACCTTGGCGCCATACAACCGAATACATCCTTGAAGGATGCCACGTAGTTTTGATATGTGAAAGAATGGTCAAGCTTCTAGACTTGGCCAATGCAACGGATCTATCAATGATATTGCGAATGCGCGTCTCATGATAGGCAGAGCTCCAGTGGCAGGTAATGGCGAGCACTAACATAAGTTTAGAATACCTCCGTCCCTGGTAGAAGCGATGACGCTCCAGAGCAGTTGGGATGGACTGATTACAGATGAAAGTTCGTCAGTAGGAGAGATTCCGAGAGCCATTTTGCCGTTTCTCGGGACCTGTTGATTTGTCGGTAGAAGTTGAAAGGAGCAAACCGGGAAAGATGTTGGCAGTAGTCTTCAGAAGCTCGATCGCGTTTGTAAAAATGTTAAGAATCTGATCAGGTACAGACCCATCATTCTGGAATGCGGCTGTCCAGTAGGTGTTCCTATGCGGTAATCTGTCAGAGCCTGAAGCAGGCTGGTTGCCCCGTCGATGGTGTACTTTTAGGGGTACCCTATATTAAGTATTCATGTCAGATCGCGTTGACATTGATATATGGGGGTCAGATGGAGTATCTTGAGTGGTTAAAGGAGATGGAAAACTCCGAATTCCCTAGCCCCAACCCTACAGGGCGCCCGGGCGGAGATTTCTAACCGCAGGGGTAGCAGTACTGTTCCCTGTTTTCCGACCACTGTCAGATAGGGGTTCGACCGTGCCAAAATATAAATAATCGTTTAAAACAACCTGAAATGTAAGGGAAAAAGCAGCACTCAATGCTTTTGAGATTCTCGAGGAGTAGTGACTCTGTTATTAGATAAGATAAGAACTAACAAAAAACCAAACCCGAAGATTCCAAAGACCCGACATCTCGACGAAAGCTCCGATACCAACAACAACAACCACCCATCTCCCAACCCCACACCCATCCTCAACACACCCTTCCCACCACACTCCTGCATACCCCCCCGGACCTTCAAAACCAATCCTACCACCTCATCGCCCATCGCTCACCCCTCACTCAACAACTCGAACCCAAAATATCCCCCCCTCTATCAATGCCAATCCAGTTAACCAATAAACTACCTTCCCTTCTCCACCACCTAACTATCCAAAACACACTCAAGATTCCACAGCCAGACCCTGAACACCAAGAAAAAAGAAAAATCGAAAAATCGCTTTTTTCGAACTTTGGGTCTTGGTAGTAAATTCTACTAGATGAAAACCCAAGGTCCGGAACAAACCGCCTACAGTAGAACCCAAACACGTAACCCCCAACCCCCCCCACCCCCCGCGATCTGAGAATGGAAAACCGAATATCAGCTGACTACCCTATTATAAAACTTCACCGCGTGATAACTTGCTTCGTTTTTTTGCTGAGATTATCTTCTTCTCCTTTCGGTAATGTGGAAGAAGGGGTGGGGTGGGATGGGACAGGGGGGTTTTCGGGGAATTTCCTGAGATGGTGAGATGGTGGGGTAGGGAAGGAGAAAGATGCAGGGGGGTTGTGGTTAGTTGTGTGGTGCACTGGTGGTATTGCTGTTGAAGAGGTAGTGAGATATTACATGACTCTCACTAAAATTTGTAAAAACTCGTCTCAACATCATCCCAGCATTATGCCCAGAGGCGGCCAAACCGCCAGTCCTCCCCTCTCCAATTTCCCACCCAGTCAGTGTCCCCTAATTAAATCACACTCTCACAACCTCCATAAATCCCTCCAACCCCTCCAACCCCTCCCCCCTCCCACCCCTTCTCTTCTCCCCGCCCTCCCCCCTCAAAACCCCCATATACCCCTCAAAATCCCTCCCAATCCTCAACACCTGCTCAAACTCAAGCTCACCAACCACACACCCCTTCCGCTCCGCCACCACCAATGCCGTCCTGACCGCATTCCTGATCTGGCGCCCGTTGAGCTCCTCGCGGCTCCAGCTATCCCGGACATGCTGGAGCAGGCTCGTGTGCTGCGGGGTCGTAAGATTTTTTTTCGCGAGCAGGTCGGCGAGGAAGATGCGCCAGATTTGCGCGCGGCGTGGGCGGTCAAGGGGCGGGAGGCCGAGGGTGATGTGGATGCGGGACTGGAAGGCTTGGTCGAAGGCGCCGACGCGGTTGGTGGTGAGGAAGAGGATGCCGGTGAAATAGTCGAGGGTGCGGAGGAAGATGGAGACGAGGGCGTTGCGGGCGAGGTTGTCATAGTCGCGGTCTTGGAGGAAGACGTCGGCTTCGTCGAGGAGGAGGATGGCGCCCCAGGTGGTAGCGTAGTCGAAGGTTTCTTCGAGTTTGGATTCGAGTTGAGAGGGGTTGGTGCCGATGTCGCCACAGGTTATTTGGTAGAGGGGTTTTTCAAAGCAGTCGGCGACACATTCTTGGGGGACTGTTAGTGTTTGAGGTTTGAGATGGAAAGGTGCAGTGTTTACCTGCTGTGAGAGTCTTGCCGGTCCCCGGGGGGCCGTGGAGCAAGGTCACAAGGCCGGCGCCTTTGCCAGCGATCAGATCATCCATGGTAGCTGTCTTGTCGACATAAGAAGAGACCATGGCTTGCACGATATCTTTGTACTCGGGATCAAGCACTAGGCGCTCCCAGGCATTCTTTCGGAACGTGACAGGCTTAAGTTGTGTCGCATTGAGAGTCTCTGCAGGGACATTAGCCACTCTCATCTTCGCAAGGGAACTGGGTCAGTCGGCTTACTCCAAACCTTGTCTCGCAAGCAGTAGCCGTGAACGCGCTGCGGGCAAAGCAGCAGCGTAAGGTAGTCTGGCTCCTGGTCTGGCTGCAGAAGATCATACTTGCTAAATCTAGAGTTAAGCCTTGTCGGCGGTTGCTCACACTTGTGAGTCCAGTACGACTGGGAATATGTTTCCTCCCTAAAGTCTGTTCTGTTTGGGCCGTAGTCCCGTTCGTCATCCTCATAGTATGGCAAAATCGGTGGAGGTGGAGGGTGTGGCCGGCCCCATTGATCGCATGATTCCAGATATCCATTTGACCTGTTTATGAACTTGTTGTCTCTCCAGTTCTTACTTACAGCAGTGGAAGGTCCCCTCTTCCTGTTAATGGTGATAGGCCAATTGTTCCTTCTCTGATAAGTCATGTGGTCCACCATTACCCGAACACTCTCTTCAGTCATGTGTTGTGACCAGACTTCGCCTGTATATTCTCGGTACTTCTGCCCTTGCAGTGCCCAAAAGCTCTGTCCGCGAGAAACCATCGATTCCTTGACTGTAGCCACATTTGGAAGAAACTTCTCGGGGACAAGGTCTAGAGAATTGATCTCTCTGCTTGCGTGGAATGGAGCCACCCAATGGCTCGACCATACCCGACCAAAGACTTCTCCGTCATAGTTGATAGACCAACACGTAAGGTCCAGCTTGCTATAGCTGGGGCGACCGGACCTGCTCTGCCGTTTCGAAATTCCACGAATGGAGTCGACGACAAAGGCTTCGTACTCACCGTTTTCCTTGCTGAATACTATGGTGCCGGGTGCGTACAAGAGCCAAAGATCGGCAAATGTGATAAGACCTGAGGGTTTGGCTGACTCAATGTCGTTAAGTGTCCGGTTCACACTGTCCCACTCTTTCTGCAAAAATTCTAAGACAAGCCTTGTATGATTTCTTGCCATTGTGGCGGCGGCATCATTGCTGTCATCGTTTCCATCTTCCAGATATTTCACCATATACTTACGATGGTGGAAAAGCATCATAAGAGGTTCAGTGAACTGGAGCGTATCATCGACGACAGGAATGTCGATATCATAGGGAGCAACTTTACGGAGAACTTCAACGAAAGACGGAGAGAGAATCTCGAGGTACCTGCGCCAGAAGTTGCCGTCCTTGTCAAACTCACGAAAGACTGTGAGAACGTATTCCTTGTCCAAGTTCTTAGGAGCAGACTCGACGACCCCAACATCACGATCCTTTTTGAAAATAGGGTCACCGTAAGCTGGGTGGATTTTCTTGCATCGCTTAACCTCAACCTTGGGTCCTTCGGTGGTTTTTGGAGTATCGAGTTTGCTCCGGGAAACGGTGTCGACGGAAACCGAAGAGCCAATGGAGGAAAGAGAAGAGCTCGAGTTCACGTGCCTCAATGGACCTCCGAAGGGCGGTGGAGGAGGTGGCGGGAAATCAAAATTTGATGGATAACTCGTGGTGCTCCGCTGAAGATGTTTGACCAATTCCTCAAGCTTTGCAATACGGTCAATTGCTTGCTTTTCATCACTGCCTTGCCTTTCGACCTGAGCTTTGGCATCTCTCATGCACGCATTACACGGACAACAGGAATGCAACTGTGGAACAGACTCGCTTTGGCCCTTTTCGTTGTCGCTATCCTCGATGATGAAGGTTTTATCTTTCCTGGGTCCAGTGCCGTTGGTAGTATTCGGGATAGTACTATTACCGGATTTATTGGCTTGAGTAGTCCAATCCCACTTGAAGTCTTCCATTCTTATTAGGATGGCTAGAAAAGTCAACTCATTAGACCTATGAAAAGGGTTTGCTACTCACCTCAATTTTGCTTCAATGACTTTGATTTTCTTTGCTGCGATTCCTCGACGTGGATTCAATTTAATGTAGAGAAAGCTCCATCTCGACAGGCTACTTATGTATTTCATCTGAAGTCTTGAGGTCCCCGCCTCCAGGCTCCAGGCTGCCTTGGAGCCTGGCATGTAGGCACCAGCACCTTGGGGCGCAAGGCATTGTCGAATGATTCGATGCAGCAGGGCACCCCGCGATTGTGGCAGTCAGCCCTAGGTCGCTCAGCCTTGTTGACGATCTTCGACTCGGAAATGCTGCGAAACTTGTCATCGAAGGAGATTTATTGGTTATGTTTAGTATGATGTGCTATACTACCATTGAATCCCCCTTACTGAGCAAAGCATCAAGAGTCTACTAGGTGCGATGAATAAGGTACTTCTAGTCAAAAAGAAAGAGCGACTCACATGAACGTCATCAGGTTTTAGATGAGGATTTGGCATTAGCCTGCAGCCTTACTTTGCAGTATCATACATCGAATTCTGCAATATGCCAAGCCATCAATATAAACATTGGCCTTTCCCATTCACCCAAAATTTATATTCGACCCCCAAATATCCTCCTTCCTCTGATCTCTACGCAGCTCAAAGCTCGATGCATCCTCTCTATCTCTACCCATCAATCCTCTCCACCCCTCTTTCCGACGGCACCGGCATTGTGCTTCTTCCAAACCTCCTGGTCGTTTTCATCTTGCATACCATCACGATATTACTGACAATTTCCTTTCTAGCAAAGCTGACATCCTGGGAGAAAGTGTCCAAGCCCGCGATTGTTGCCAGCTTCCCCTATGCTGATAATGGACAGATCACGAGCATACCATATACCAGCTCTTGCTGCTTTCGAGTTTTGGGGAACGGCTGGCCATCGAGCGTCAGTCTCATTATGGGAGAAAAGTCGGAGTATGAGGTAGCCGGAGTTACAAATGGAAGACCATTAGATGGTTTAGCTTATTCTGGATGGGGAGGTGAGGGAAGGGGTAAGTCATAACGTTGGCCCAAGTATGTTACTTCTAGAGGTTGTATGAAACGGTGACTGGGTCGGACTCTAGATACAAACATCGCTCGTATAGGCGAGACATGCCCCAAGGATTGAGGAGATCAGCTGCATGTTGATTGGGGTGGGGTGGCTGTCCGCGCCGGCTATCATTCTCGTCACTTAATAGTATTGTTGAATTGATTGACGTGCGGTATGTTTTGTTCTTCTACTAGAAGTGCCGAGTGAGAGAAATGACGGTCAAGCACTCGTAATCTCATCGTTATAATCACGTTCAGCCCCTAGATGTTCATCGTGGAACTGGCCGATCTGAAGCCAAGAGGAGAAACATTCAAAATGGCCACATAAGGAATATGCATTGCGGTGTAGGTAGGGTGCGAATGTGTTTAGCTCAAAGTGTGTTTTAAACACGCTTTTTGAAGGAGGTTTTAAACACAGGGGTGGTTTATATTTATAGTAGCAAATTAATAGAGGATTAATTAGCCTGCAGGTTGACCCCTTCTGTAAAGGAAGATTCAAAAGCACCTGGCCGTCGATGATGCTATCCAAATACTCGTTGAGGGTATCCTCGTTCGAAGGACTTAGCCTGGTCATAGCAATTTCCTCCTGCAATAGTCTATCCTCCATTTCACATAGCTTCTCCTCATCGACTTCAACGCTCTGTGTATAGCGAAGTCTCTTCTTCAGCTCCCGGGGTCGATTGATGAATCTCGTCTGATATGAATTGCACTGGTTCAGATGACTCTGCTGACGAGAAGCTTCTTTGATCATTTGCCGGTGACAGTGTAGGCATTGCACGGTATTTCGTCTTCCTGGTACGATTACCTGCTGATAGTTGTTAGCAACAGTCTGATTGGCTGGCCTACCACCTCGTTGCGGAGGCATTGAGCTATGGGGGATGTCAAAATGCCGGTAGCTGAAGCAGCTGAAGCAGCTGAAGGTGACAGCGAGGTAGGGACAGCGAGGTAATCCTCCAATGAATGGCCCTTGTATGCTTATATAATATAAAGCGTAGTAAAAAGCCGCTAAGAGGTTTTAAACACGCTTTTTGTAGAAAAAGCGGTTTTATTCGTACCCTAGAACTAGGTGTAGGCACTAAATCCCAACCGAACTGCGGGAAACACGTTCAATTGGGGGCGAAAAATAGCACAATCGCCGACAATTCACATGGCAGTGCACACGCTCGAACGTTTTGTCGACCCATCATGCTCTCCACGTGGTTTAACGCAACGCTCATTAAAGGCATTTCTCCGAAAAAGGTGGGAAAACGGCACGGAGAAGGGGTCATGTGCCTATTGCTGGACACTGTTGAGCTTCCATATTGCGATGGCACTCCTGGACAACACGGAGGAAGGAGAAATGCTTTGACTCGCTAACGGCAATTGTTGCCAAGTACCGTAGCTAGGACAAATGTACAGTACGAGAAGCTCAGTTGCAACCCGGAGTTAAGAGTAATGGATTTCGAATGAGAGGAGAACACACCATCGAAGGGTACCAAATACATGGAAAGCCACTGGATTAGGAAACCCCGGTGCGCTCGAATATGGAATTTCAAGGATGGCAATGCATGGTTGATTGGTTTGGGGGGTTACTGGGTCTGATAAAGGGTATACCTGGGATTTTGCGTTTCGACCAGTGATCAGTCACCGGTTGTAAAGAGTTGAATGCAGGTACTGACCGTGTAGACGCTGCCAAATTGTGATGCGCTCACCTCACGTCACACAACACATGCATATCTGCCTGACCCGAACCGAATCATGAGATGATAAGAGCGAAAGTATGCATTGACACGGCGACAGTAGTTATGCTACCAAATGCCACCCAGACTTTGCGCGGTAGGCCACATAGATCCCTACATCGAGGCAGCAAAACTCGAGCCAAAAAAACACCGTTATGGTCAAGCCAGTAAATGCCAGCCCAGGTCCCCAAGCCACCCGGAAATACGATTCCATGCTCCTTTTAACTCGCAAGCGATAAACAGCTTAGATTGTAATGTTCCACGTCTCGTGTCACGGACATCCATCCTAGTCTGTGGGTATCTTCCCCTGACGATATCTTTCCCTTGAAAATTCACGCTCTGGTCCGCAGCTCACATAACCACACATCTGCCTCCACAACATCCTGGGCTTCCGCCAGCCTGGTCGCTTGGACCCTTGTTGTTGTATTGCCCATTGCCCATTGAAGGGCCACCGGATGGGTATGACATTTCTTTGTTATATCTTCGAATTTCACGGACAATGTCAAAGAACGCTCTGTCGACATTGATGCGGGACTTCGCGGAGGTTTCGATAAATGCGCAGCCAAATTGACGAGCTAGATTTTCTCCTTCTGTAGAGAACACGGAGGTTAGCTTGCAGGATCTACACAGCTGCATCGGTTGTAGTAGGGTCAAACGACTGTAGAAAAGACAACATACCTTGCGTGGAAACTTGTCTCTCCTGGTTTAGATCACATTTGTTGCCCACTATGATGATCGGGAAGTAGTCCTTATCCTTGACCCTCAGTATTTGTTGCTGGAACGTCAACATCTCCTCAAAGCTTTGCCGTGACGTAATCGAGTAAACGAGCAGAAATCCTTCCCCGGTACGCATGTACTGTTCTCGCATGGCGGAATACTCCTCTTGTCCTGCTGTGTCCAGCACATCAAGCAAGGCCACTTCTTCGTCGATGACGCATTGCTTCCGGTAAGAATCTATACGTGATGAGCAGGCTGCAATTGGACGGCGAAAGGGTTGGCGATGCAAACCTTCTATAGTAGGATCGTATTCATCCACGAAATGGCTTTGTATCAACTGAATCGTGAGACACGATTTGCCCACACCTCCTCCGCCGACCACCACAAGCTTGTACTCTCTAAGGAACTTGAGTAACGGTCGGTCAGTAACCATAGCTCCCACAACATTGTGAAAACTCCGCCAAAAGGGAAAGATGGCTCACTTTTGAGGCCATGGCGTCTGGGGAAAGCTTTAAGCTCTAATGTGCAGGGTGACAAGCGGGTGGATCCTATTTCGATTGCCGTACCCAAGACGTCGGAGCTGTTGCGAATAGGACGTTTGAGCACACGACTGGTAATTGGGACAGCTGTACGATGTTGAGGCGCTTGCCGCAAATGCTACCCGCACAAATGGTTTCTAGGAGAATCTAGGAGAAAGTAGTTTCTGAAGAATTTCGTTCGGCTTGCGAACGACTGAAGTATGGAAGAAAATGGGTGTAGAATGGTGATGCTGTAGAGAAGTAGATGAAGATTGTAACGATTGAGGGTGACGATAAGTGGATAAAGAGTTGTTCTTGGTTGGTTGGGCTGAGTGGGAAGAGAAGTGATGGGGCCCGTTTGGTAAAAGCTCCTGCAGGTGAGGCGGACAGGGGTTGGGGTTCTAGCGGCAATCGTACCACACTTTGCCCGATGCTGACTGGTGAAGTGGTGATCCGTACTTTAGGAAGGAGCGAAACAACGAGGAGCCATGCCGTCGGCTTTACTTCGTACTTCGTACTTCTAGCAGTAGCTGGTGTATAAGGCTCACCCACCTTACCTAAAGCTACAGCCTAAGGAGGGGCAACCCTCATGTTTCAGGTTGCAGAAGTGGGTTGCAACCTTTACAGTACGCTGCCGAGATATGTACAATGACCGAACCACTGCTGCCCTTTGCGGAGGGCGATGGAATGTCGATAAGGGGCCAAGGGACCTGACTCTACTCTACTCAGCTCTAGCTACGGTAGGAAGCATCCTCGGAGCGGCCCATATCCGAGGAACCTGGAGCCAACGAAAGGCAGGAGAAGTCGTTTGTGGGAGACTTCTAGGCTTCTAGAAATTGCTTATTTATTTATTCAATGGTGATACAGGCACAGGCTCCACAGAGCTTCTGTTGATCTGGGGAAACCCCCCTAGGGAAATCAGCCATGCGCTCGCCATGTGCCATACCCTGAATAAAGTTCCGGGGGAGGTTGTATCCTCATACCCGTGGCTTGACTACTAGCAAAAGCCCCAGGACTTGTGTCGCCACCGACATCATTATTACCGTTTGAGCATGGGGTTGTGGTCGAGGGCGCCTGTATGTACACAAGTTCGCGGACTCCCAATGGATTAGTTCGTTTCATCGTTGCTTGGCACTTACGGTAAGTCACTACAGTCGATGTCTATATTCCACCTAATCATTCCGTTACCACGAGGATATCGTTATATTAAAGGCGGGCATACATACGAATCAATGTCTGTTGGTTTTAGAAGTATATCGTTACAAAGAGGATATCGCCATGTGGAATATCGCTATAGAGGTTCTACTGGACTTCTATCCAAAGAGGAACTTTGATAGTAAGGTATACGATCTTCAACTCCCATGATCCTCATCGGCGCTCTCGTCGGCGTCTTCTGCCTTATTCACTCTGACTCCGTCGACGCCCTTCTCGATCTCGGGAATCAAGCTGTCCATGTACTCCTTGTCCCTTCCGACGAGCGTCACTGAGTTGCGTTTCCTACCCCATCGCGGGTAACTTCCGACCTTGATACCTCGTGGTTCTGCTTTGGCTGCCAATTGGGTCAAATATCCTGCGACTTCACTCTCCGCCATTGGGGTTGAAAACAGCAATCGATAGATGCCTTTGCCCTCTGGATCTGTCAGTCGTGGGACGAGTCGCGGTTTGAGGCCCTCCAAGAGCTGAGTGAACAGCTTAGGAACTCCGGGCAGGATGTGGATGTTGCCATTAACCACGCTAATGGGCACCCAAAGGCTCTCGTCCACGAAAAGTACTTGATCCCTTATATCTCTTGAGTCGTCCGTCGGAAGTCTGATCATCCGGAGCTTAGCTTCGAGGGCGGGTGAAGGCACGTCCCACGAAAAGTTCCGTTGAGAAGGATGTGGTTTCGATAGGCGCTTCATGCCTTCTAGTGCATCGTCATGTAGCTTGAGCTTAAGCCCAAAAGCCTTCGCTATCGACTCGTAGGTGATATCGTCATGTCTGATTGTAGAATTAACATGTATTTAGTGTCTTGCTATCGTGTTCTCGCATACTGACGTTGGGCCTATTCCTCCACTGTACTTGATGTTAGCACTTCGCTCTAGGACGCCGGGTTTTGTGGTTGTCTCACCTTGTAACCACAAAGTCATAGTTCTGGCTCATCCGCCTCACAGCCTCTGTAATCTCACTCTCCACATCGCCGATGACTTCCACCCGCTTGAGGTTTATTCCCAGGGAGAAGCAGTATTTTGCAAAGAAAGTAGAGTTCGTATCCACGGTCTAGAGCGGTAATGCAGCGAAATTAGCCAGTGTCGGTCATGGAGGTACATAGGCAGCGCCTACCTTGCCGCCAAGGACTTCGTCACCAATAATTATACATCCTGCGCTGTGTATCATGCGTTTATTTCTCTCATCTGCAGATGATGTCATGATGCCGCTCTCAATTGCTGTGCGTGAAGATGCAGCAGACGTGTGTGCGTAGTTAGGAAGAGGCCTGGAAAGATGTCGGCTCAACTGACTCAATCGAGCAAACATCTGATATTTAATTGACTGAACAGACCGTGGTTTAGAAAGGCTCGATAAGACGAAAGTCTTGCAAGGAGTACATAGACTATTAGACCCGGACTTTGTGGGGTGCATAAATCCGCACAATAAAGCTAAACGGCGCCTTACGGGCAATGCTCGCACCCATGTCTCTCCCCAATCCCCATCCACGGTCTATAGCTGCATTATTATAGCTATATTCTCAGCCTTCGAAACATGGTAAGTGGATAGAATCTCACAGCTTGATAGCCCTCGAAACTGATGTCTGTAGGCTTCCGAATCGCGGCTATACACATTCTCTCCAGAAACGAAGGAGAAGCTGCGAAAGTTCCGTCTTGGGACCTCAAGGGCGAAAGACCCCCAAGCAGTGATATGTACGTCTTGTTAGTCATCGCACTGTACGCAGCCCCCTTGACGAACTTCTACCCCCGGCCCTGCCACTAATGCTCTTTCCTACCGTACTGGTAGATCATATCGACAAGCATACGCTCGAGATCGCACAAGCGGACGATGAGACCTACACAAATATGCAAGAACTTGGGGATGAGCTGCCAGACCATTCACCCCGTTATGTACTGCTGAGCTATCCATTGACTCTTGTACGTTCTGTTCCGTATTCGGGCTTCGTGGGGTGATTGACAGCGACTTAGCCGTCTGGCCGAATGTCTGTTCCATACGTGCTACTCTACCATTTGCCAGTCACATGTAACGCAGAGCTGCGTATGTTGTACGCAGGAGCGAAGGAGTTGATGAGGAATACTGCCGAGGTTGGCCGAGTGATTGAAATATCAGAGGCCGAGGACTTGGAGAGTATTGAGGAGAAACTTGGAGGGCAGCAATAACTGCAATTCATGGATGGACTCTCTGCAGCGATTTTATATACACCAAACGACATCCGACTAGAATGTCGTCGCTGCAAAACTTGATCTAATCCATCAAATCTTCGACGACCTCTTATACATGGCTCCTCCTGCTCCAGCCTACCCTGCTGATTAGCTAGGATTCTTTGCGTTATGATTTCTTGTACATGACGGTCGCAGCAGCCTGGATAGGTTATCAGTGAAAACTGTCATGATATTCATGAATATGCACACGGCCAGCTTGATGAAATGCTCGATTCGTTTCCGAAGTCGAACAGGTATAGGAACATGGTGAACGCTTACCTGGTGGTTGGGGAATATTAAGGTATCTGCTACTACAACGTTTTCTCGACGTCCAGCGGTAAAGACCACGACTTCCGCAATATCATCTGGTGTCAAAGGTTCACAGCCGCTGAAGAGACAATCAGTATTGTAAGTGCTTACGCATAAACAGTCTTACGCGTAAGTTGCATCTGCTTTGGCTTTATCACCCCCAAATCTCACGACTGAAAATTCCTAAGGCCTGATTAGATACCATCTTTCCATATCGATGACAGCCTTACTGTTTCCACTTGACCCGGGTCTACCTCGATGATCCGGATTCTTGTAGCTATCAACTCTCTCCGTAGAGCATCGGTGAAAGTCCGTACGGCGGCTTTAGTCGCGCAGTATATTGACCCCCCTGGGTACCCCTCCCTCCCTGCAATACTACCAATATTTATGATATCACCTCGGCCTCCGTCCGCTCTTGTTTTGAATATGGGTAGTATTGCTTGAGTCATGTTGATCAAACCAGTCACGTTCGTGGAAAACATTATGTCCATGTCCTGTGGATCAATGTCCGGCGCTTTTGCTACTCCTTTGACTAGACCACTACGTAAGGAGTGTCAGCTGCAGTCCTGATGTTAAGGTACTTTCCGCATTGCAGCTCCTAACTTACGCGTTGTTTACTAAGACATCAATATCCTTAAACTCCTTTGGTAACGAGTCTACAAAGCCCCGTACCTCATCCGGCTGGCTCACGTCTAGTTTAATTGGCAGCACCTGGACGCCCTCACCCACCTCGTTCTTGATTTGTTCTGCTAATTTCTTCAAGTTGTCAACTCGGCGGGCGGTCAAAATTAATTTCAGGCTTTTGGGAGACGTTCGTGCAAATTCCATGGCTTCACGCTATTAGATCGGTGCGCAACAGCAGAACAATGACAATGGTGCCAGGAACCTGTGCTCTTCCCAATCCCCGATGAAGCCCCAGTCACGACTATTGTTTTGCCCTCTAGGCGCTTTGCCATTGCCGTAGCCATTGCTCGTTTTGGAAAGTGGTAGGATGGAGTTGCAGAAAGAACGCGTACGGGTGAAGAGGGTGATAGGGGTTGCGGACGTTTGCTGGTGGAGGTGAGTTGGTGGTAGATGCGTGTTCGAAGCATACGATCTTCAGTTCTGAGGTACAAACTGGACGAAATCAAACAATATAATTAGATCCGTTTTGAAGTAAGTCAATGATCGTCCTGTCGCCATAAGTATCGATTGTGGAGAACTCGCCTCGCCCACCGATGACGTAGAGCTGCCGCTAAGAATCTGCTAATTTGCCATCTAAATCTAACGTCCATCTACTTCTCCAGACACCATACTCCGTATGCGAAGGTGTACTGGTTCGGTATCGAAGCACAATGGCGAGGGCTATAATTCCGACACTATGTCGTAAGAACGCTTCCTTCAGTCCATCATGGTGATTTGGATGGACAAATCTCTGTCCGCTCAAAGAACTACCTGGAACGTCAGACGGAGTCAAGCAGTGTACGACTATTTTGTCATAGTGAGAACTAAATGAACATTTGAGACGGTTTCGGTACAGCTATTTCCTATTGCAGCAAGACAGAGGTCCTAATGCTCGGTCTGATATCTCGCTAATCGTTTACTGATAGTGAAGATTGCTTTGCTAGATCAGAGTAAGGTACTCCCAGCTGTCTAGATAGATCTTAGATACACCTGATCTTTAATTATTTTCTATCATAACACGCACGTTTGATGTCACTTCATTTGCCATGCTCTTCCCTTGTGATGGATTGCTCTGTTCACATAACTAGCCACGTCTTCACAGCTTCCCGCACTCTAGCTAACCAAAACATGGAGATTGCTTTGTCTTTCTTCCTATTTTTACATATACATTTGCATATACATATATATATGTATATACAAGAGGGCGATTTTTATATAATTTTGATGGTTTTGATCGGTACTCCCATGTTTGCGGCTTCCCAGCCCAACCCTGCCAAACGGTATGTACTCAAAGAAAACGGAGTATATTACAGGTATCAGGCGACTCTCAATACCATTCTCTCTCATATTTTGTTGACCCTGAATTAAGTGTTGGAAATTGAGAGTCATACCTTAGTTCAATTCACCAGAACTCTATCATTCTTATATCCTGAACCAGGTGTTGGAGATGGAGAGTCATCACTTGATTCACAGAGCCCTATCATTTTGCTCTATAACACAACCTGGGTTCATCCAGGGGGTTATCTTCGATCCTTTCTCTCCTTTTCTTCATCTTCATCCTTCAGGTTACAACTTCAACCTTCGGACTGCAATCATCTTGCCATCAATAGAACACTCGATCACGACTATCATCGACTCGAAACGTCCCTACATCCAATACATAGCATCGAACCTCCTCACTACCATCGAGTCTTTATTGTTATTAAATTTCCAGTGTAACACCTCAATGAGACCATACGGAATCCACATAACCTTGTCGATCCATCTGCTCGGATTTTAATATAAAACTCTTTCGCCATGTCTGGATCTTGGATCTCGTTGATGTCCAGTTTGCTGAGGGAACAGGTTTGTAAATCCTCGACTTCAAGTTGCTCCTTGGCTAATACGTCAATATTTTTACAGTGCCGCGAAGCAGGAACGCATCTGCATCAAGGATCCCGGTGCTCAATCACCTCTGGACCCCTAGTAAGTATCCACCTAACCCGGCTTTCCGATTGATATAGGCTGATTAGCATAGGCTGTGGACATTAAAGACAGAGAGGGTTTGACTACCAAATTCTGGCAGGCAGATGCCATTTTACGCGACCATGGACACGCAGTATACGGCTGGGCAACATTTCTACTACCGTCAAGAACACCTAGGAGATCGAGGCTCGCGTACAAAGTTGTACTCGGTGCGTCCGCTGGCCTGTATTGGGTCTTCAAACGGGAGACATACCCTCATGAGCATGTTATATTGCTGAGTCTGCAAGAACCCTGCTTGCCGGAGAGCGAATCAAAACAAAATGAGCACGTGGAAGCTATTCCAGAGCGCAAACCGAAGGTAGATGGAAAAATATCAGGACTTCCTCAAGCGGAGCAAGCTCATGCCTCAGAGATACCGGGAACTAATGAACCCTTTGTAAAAATTCTTCTAGAGACCATTCACCATGGTTCCTCTAAATTCGATAGCGGGTCTGTGGTCGACACCACTCTCACTTCATCTTCAACTCGACACCTGCGTGATTTCTCGAAAACAGATGCTGAATTTGAGAGACTCTCGCCAATTCTTCTGGCATTGCAGGTGAAAGGCGAGAAGTTCGTGGATAAGCCTTCACAGGTACTCGACTGGCTGAATTTGGCGATTTCAGAACACCAAGAGAATGAATGGCCTTATGACGCTCCCCCATATGAGGATTGGCAGGCCGGAGTAGCCAACCAACCAGATGTCGTTGAAAACGAGGCCGACAGTGGTAAATCTGAGGCATCTGCTCCCCTGGCCGAGCAAGACATACCTACTCCTCTATTGACATCAGAGCGTGAAGAGATTGATCTAGATTCTGCCTTCGGGATGGGCGCAACGGACCTGGAGGACGAAGACCACCAGGCTGAACTGGATGTTGACGTGAGCGAAATCATTAAAGACTCACCAGAGTTTCATATTCTGATCGCCAAGCTGGAACGTGCTCGGCAAGCTACCTTTGTAGGTGCACGCGGTCAGGTATCCGGACAGAAGTCTCGATTACAGCCGTATATCCTGGGAGATGTAGTCGCGCAAGCCAGCGAAGTATTTGGAGAATTACCAAAAGAACGCTGGAACGCTGAAGGCTGGGCATATGCGACTGGCTTCGTCAAGTACTCTTATATGAGTGCAGCCCATGAATACCATTCCGACAATGGATACTACCAACATCCGCGGCTAGAGGCGTTGGGGAGGTCATGCGATTTGTTTTGGGCATCAAGCACCGAGCACGCTCAGCATCCTCATACTTCACTTCTCTATCATACCGAGGAAGTTCCTAGTCAGCCCGGGGACGACACAGTGCTGGTAAGTAATTCTTACCACCACGAAAACTACCTCATGCATCCCGTCGAGGATAAGACCTCTACTCCACCTGAGGTATCACTGTGGGTTACTCATCTTGCTCGTCGGAAGAAGGTTATATTCGATCCCCTTTCGCGGAAAGGTGTGCTTGCCGCACAGGCGACAAAAACCGTGGACCCTTATCAATACACTGGACCACAAGATTTCCTGAACATATATAGTGGCACACAGCTACGAAATGCAATCGTCGGCTACGTCAACAGAGTGTATCTGCCAAGTGGATCGTGGCAGTACTGGGAATACCAGGACGAAGCTGCTCCGATGCTGCCTAGCGACGTTGAGTGGTTCACCAACGCCGAAGACGGCTACAAGGGGATGCAGCCTCCTTACTTTGTAGATCCTTGCGATGGCCGTGATATGATTGTCAATGGTGATTGCGGTATCCATGGGCCGCCAAGGCGATCGTTTCCCTTTGGACAAAAAGCAAAGGCATATTTCTGTGGATCGCCTCTTCGATACGAATTATGGAACTCTAATAATTCACGGGATGATGGAACACAAGAGATGCCTTCGGTGGCTCACATGCCATCCATTGCTGAAGAGGACGAGGATGAGGAAGCTGTACCTCCTGCTGCTCACCTGTCATCAATGGCCGAAACGACTCTCGGCGGACGAAACGAGCCTGTTCAAGTACACCCGCCAGCAACACCCGAAGAAGTTGCTCCAGTAGAGCAACCAAGAGAGTCTATACAGTGCGAATTGGACGGACTTAGTGAGGAAGCCATCAGTCTGGAGAACTATGACTTCTACGGCACCTGGATAGTCGCCCCAGAGCATATCTCATTCTCTGCCAGCACTGATGAGGAGATACAATCTAATGAGATTGTTGATGACGATAAGACACCAACTATACTCGAAACAGAGCAAGGTAATCTGTCGCCGACACATTATGTCCACCGAACAATCATGTCTTTGGTGAGCCGATATGACACATCGCTCCTTGAGAGCGAGAATAATGCTATTCATGCTCATGGTGATGACCAAGATCGAGTTCTTACCCCAAGCGATGATCATTCCAGGGATGGTGATGTGGAGTGGGATAATGTCCCTCTCAGCTCGGAAACATCTTTCTCGGAGAAGTTCGAACGGACCTTACCGCTGGAGTCTGAAGACGATGAGCTTGTCATCATTTCAGAGGGTTCCCTGCCAGCTTCGAGCTTCGAAGATTATTCCGCCTTGGACAAGGAAAACAATCATACAGACGTATGGCCAGTGGATAGGTCGAAGACTATGAAGGATCCAAAAGCCGCGTACTTGGTATCCTTCTCCAAGGACGGTTTTAAGCCACACCGCGAGAACCCCATGGAAGACTACCTGGTTAAGTGGGTCGATGATGTTGCTGACGCTTCTGGTACAATGGGCTACTATGGCTACATCACCCATGATCAGTTTCTACGCCGATTCTCAGAGGACCCAGGGATGGCGATCCAGTCTTCAGTATGGCGTGGAGAATGTATCAAAGGAACCGGAAATGCTGGCAAAGAAAAGACTGTCGAAGGGATTCTAGAAGATCCTTCACATGACAAAGAAGTCGCGGATTGCAGGCTTGCAGCTTCTTCCGGAACAGCTATTGACTTTGATATACCGATTGGAGAGTCCGCCATCGATACCAAGGGTGATGATCTCCTCAAATCAACTGACATGAGCCCTTCGCAGTCTATATCTCAAGCTAGATCATCCATGATAGACGATCATACTACTTCGACCGAAGGCACCTCTTTGCCTCCAGGTAGCGCCGCGTCTAGATCGACAACGCCAGACTGCATGCTCGACATCGATCTCGAGATCTCAATCCTTCAGGAGCGTCTCGGAGAATTGCACGCCATGAAATTCGCCTCCCAATACCCTACCTTGGACCAATTTGAACAAGAACACCTGACTGAAGAGTATAGACCATTGCTCCCTACAGCTGGCGATACGACGCCACCCGCCGCAATGGTAATCACAGGTATCTTGGCGCAGGCTTCTCAACAACCGGAGCTTGACGAATACCTGCAGGGCTTGACCAACGCGATGGCTTTCAAGGGCCTCCGTGCGCCGACGCTGGAACCCGTTCTCATCAACCCGAACGACTTCGAAGGCTCCGAAGAAGCACCAATACCTGGTTGTTTCTCGATTGAGCATTCGAACATGCTCCTCGAAGCAGAGATAGCCAAGATTGCAGAGAATCATGCAGTCCCAGAGTCAGCCGAAGCTGCTCGAGCCGCTGAAGCCCTAAAAGTTTCACAAACCCTCACAGACGCCGAGCTAGAGACAGCTGCCGAGGCCAGCGAGCTCCAAGATCTCGAAGACAACGCCGCCATCAACGGGGGCCAAACAACCTTCCAGTCTGTAAACGCGGACGTAGTATGGCAGCCAGAAACCCGCCCCGCTCCTGCTGCGCCAATCGAAGCTCCGGTCGTTGACGAGGAACAGCCAGCTACGCCAGTCCAAACCCCTGTCGTCGTGGAGGAGGAGCTAGCGACGATCACTGCTGCGCCGGTCGTTGGCCATGCCGTAACCCGACCCAGTGTGCCGACGCTGGTATACGCAAACTACTCCGATATCATGGAGCTAGAGTCCGCACCAGCCTTCAACGAATATCTGTACGGCACGGCTGACTACGGGATTAGCAGGAAGGTTAGGAAGTGGAGCGCGAAGCTGAGATTTTGGGGAAGGGTTCGGAGTGGGAAGTTGGATCTTGGTGCTTAGCATGGGAGGGAGGGAGTGGCAGGGGGCTTGAGGGTTGGTGTTTGGGGAGATTGTTGCGATGTTAATAAGAGATGAAGGGAGCAAGGAAGGAGGAAGATTGGGAATGTTCTCTGAGGTGGGGAGTTTGGTTGGTGGCGATGGTTGTGATTTTGGGCGTTATGGGATGGAAGATACCCCGGGGATTCGGTTTTAGCGTTGCAGGGATTTATACGCCGAGACCCCTTTATACCCATGCCATACCAGTGATGTTGTGCTTCAACATATTTGATAAGCGTCACATCTACACCATATTGATAACAGCGATCGATTACCGAATACAGTCCGCATGCCACCATTCAACCACTCAACGGTAATCCGTACATGAGTCTTGTGATCCACACGGGCAGAAGCAGCGAAAACAATCTGATTTGACCGGTCGTATAAAGAGAATCTACTGATGCACAATGGTGGTTGGACAAACTCAACCGTCGTCTCGACTACGGTCAGGCGTTTCATACTGGATCCCCGGGAGCTGGACTAACAACGTGTTTGTTACTGCTGACGACGGCCGTGTTGACCACGAAAATCGAGCATGTTTTCTTCTTGTCCCTGTGCCCCCCACATCCTTTATTGTAAGCGGCAAATCTTGGCCACTGGGTGGGGTGAACAACAGGGGTAAGCTGTGGGTTGGGATTGTAGGGGTTAGTAAGGGCTAGATGATTTTGGTTTGGTGTTGGTATGGGGAGTTTGGACTGAGGTTGGGGATAGGGGTTAGTGTTAATGGATGGGGGCGTCTATGTATGGCAGGGTCTTGGGAATATGAGAGACTCTACCCAGAACGGATGGACAATGTCGTTTAGGGGGGGGGGGGGGGGGAGTCTGTGTGT
>JAABUL010001322.1_pt1 | contig 47939 bp, 78 predicted proteins | sample 5559151 | NCBI WGS metagenome assembly JAABUL01 (sample SAMN10711876, study PRJNA513368) | rock metagenome | isolation source: Antarctica rocks | place: Antarctica: Victoria Land, Pudding Butte sud
CCCCGCGCGCACGCGCGCACGCGCGCCAAATGCTGCTTTCATGAGTCATGGTGGAGCAGTCTGGGGTGCCACAGCAGCGGCCTGCTGGGTGGGTCTGCGCTGTGGGACGCTCACAATGCTGTGCTGCACACTGTGTGCTTGCACAACAACAGCTTCTTTGCGGCTTCCTCACAAAGTTCGTGCATCGCCGCTGCATCGATGTCGCCCCGGACGCGAGGCGGCATTGCACGAGTCTTTCTAAACCCTGCAAAACCCCAGCCATGCAGGCGAATGTGTCACCGCGCCCTGCATTCGGCTCGCAGGTGAAGAACGCAATCGACGACGGCTTTGACGTGCGCGGCTTCATGTATTGGACGCTCATCAACAACTTCGAGTGGAATTTCGCCTGGGTGCGCATTTCTTTTCTCTCGGGAATTGTCTGCGTCCAGACGTCTTTCCTTCCTAGGCCCCGCTGCAATTGCTGGGAGTGCCAAGTCCCCTGTATATTGAAAATCTTCATGTTCCCCTGAACATGTGTGTCGGTAGCGGTGGCCGCCAATTGCTGTCGTACACGTGCCATATGCCTGCCCTTGGACCTGGCATGTTGACGCCGCTGTGCTTCCCGCCCCAGATCCTGGAGTTCGGCCTGTACGAATTCGTCCCGACAGAGGACAATCCCGGCGGGGTGCGCAAGATGAAGGCCGGCACTGAGGTGGGCACCCTTGCAAAACCCTACAAACATCGCTCCTCCGAATCTCTCGTCACGTCATCTCGCCCCCGAATGCGCCTTGTGCACTGCCAGGTCGCATCAATGAGCCTCGCCCAGAGCGGCATTGGGCGGCTGCCAGCTCACACAACCGAGCAAACTGCGCGCACAATTTCAGACGCAAACAGAGATGTCGGGAGGCGCGGGAGGCTGGTGCGACAGCACGCGCCCTGTCGTCAGGACATGAAGCGCTTTGGAGCAGGCTTTGTGCTGCATGAAAGTCTGCAGAAGCAGCAACGGCATGCTGCCGATGGCGCGCTGAAGGAACGGCTCAAGCCGGAATTGCTTAACAGCCCTCTGCTGAGCCGAAACTCGGTTGAACACCTGTCATGGTGTTGTCAGTCTGCTGTCGGTCTGCTGTCAGTCTGCTGTCAGTCTGCTGTCGGTCTGCTGTCACAGGCGCTGAAGGAGTGGTACGAGCGCGAAGGCCCCAAGCTGACGAAGCTGTTGGAGGAGCGCGTCAGCCAGAAGGGGGACCCGATGCCGGTCAAGTCGCAGGCCGAGCGGCGGCGGCTGGAGGAGTTTCGCGAGCGCGAGTTCCTGAAGTCGCAGGGCGTCGCCGAGAAGGACCTGCCCGGCCTCACCAGCCAGAACGTGCGCGTTTCCTTCCAACGAACGTGAAACAAAAACCTGGATTGAACATCACTAGCAGGGCGTCACCGGGAAGGACCTGCCCAATTTCGACAGCTAGGGTGTGCCCTTTCTTCGCCCTCCTAACTGATTGGAGAAAGCCTGCAGGCTCTGCACTGAGTTTTAAACAGCCAGGGCGAAAGGATGCAAGCTCTGCACTGAGTGAACAGCCAGGGCGTCGTTGGAGAGGACCTGCCCAACCTCACCAGCCAGGGCGCGAGGTCGATCACCTGCGACGCGTTCACGCTTTCTGGTAATTGCGCAAGCTGCGTACCAAGGAACATCGCAGCGTGACGGCGCACATCACCCCTGCATCTCGAGCACAGTTTGCGCGCCGGCTTGTCGTTGCTGCTGGGCCTCCTTCTATGCTGCCTGTCAGCCACCGACCACAGCCCGTCTCCATGCTTTTCTAGTCTTCAAGAGTGCCCTTGCCTTTCTGTGCAGGACCCAGCGGAGCACGGCATCGAGGGCGAGCGCTACCAGGCCGGCACTGAGATGGAGCATCCCTCCGCAACCTGATGCGGCGGCGGCGCATTGTCGCACTGTGACAGCGCTGTGACGGCGCATCACAGCGCAGCGGCGCGTCAAGAAACGGCACGCCATGACACCGGCAATGGAATGCAGCGCTGCGATGTGCAACCGCCTCGCCACGCTTCGGCTGGCACCCCATTGAGGCGGCGCTGCGCAGGGGCGGTCGGCCGGCGGCACGGGTCCACGGCACTCATCCATATGACGAGGCTGCAATGAGAGAACGAGCGTGGCATGGGGGGCGTCGCGTGGTCAGTCGACCCAGAGCAGCATTGGAAACCGGGACGCCATGGGGGCAACAGACGAATGTGCTGGTGTTTCTCAGATGTCAATCAGATGCAGCAGGGCAGGCACCGTGCACAATTGCAGAATCTGTTTCAGTATTTCATTCAGGGCAGCACAAGCTTGACATCAGCACGCTGTCTCATCTGGCGCTCTGTGCGCCTCAGTTTGGCGTGCGTCCTTATTTTCTACATTGTGCAACGATTACCGCCTCTCCTGCATTACGAATATTCATTGTGGCAAGCATGCAGCAGGAAGATCGAAAGGTCCTGCAACACATGCATCGTCAGAGCTGACCCAGGACAAATGCGGATATCTACATCATCAATCGATCGTGCGTGGTTATCTGCGACACATCGTCTCCTCGAACTGACCTCGCGCCGCCTCTGCGCTCTCTGAAAACTGGAAGAAGTCAACGATCCACCGGGTCTGGCGAGCGCCCGACATCAGTTGAAATTCAATGTCTCTCATTCCAGCTGTGTCCCCTCACTTCTGCCTACACACTCGCCTAGAAGGCGACTAAAACCTCTCCAAAAGGTGACTAAAACCTCTCCAAAATGACGTGGCAGGCTGCGGCCGCTGGCAGGCAGGCCTTCAGTCATCCTTCGACCAGCCCACCAGCCGCCGGCAGGCCATCAGTCGTCTTTCGGCCCGCCCGCCGGCTGCTGCGGCGGCGCCTTGCGCGGCCGCAGCGTGTCCACCATCAGCCACTCAACCATGCGCGCCAGCGACAGGACCTGCCAAGAGAATATTCTTCGCCTTAGTTTTCCGTCTTGCATTGTAGTCTTGCCTCTTCGTCAAAACTTGCGATCAGGACTGAAGGGCTTTGGAGTCTCTGCATCCGCTGGCCAGCCGTGAGGTGCTGCCCGCACTTGGAGGCACCAGCGCCGAGGCCGCATCTGCACAGCTCGAAAAGACTTTTGCAGGTCGACAACCGGGTGTCAGCTGGTGGCTACGATTGAGACAAAACTGAGCTGAACAGGTTGCGGACCACCACCTTGATGTAGTGGTTGCCCATGAAGCGGTTGCCGCCGCGGCTGTAGCTGTCCAGTTTTGGCACGGGCTCGCCGGGCGGCTGCGTGTTGATGAATGGCGCGCACACCTGCGGGTGCAGCAAGGGACGCCTCAGGAGACGGGCCTGCAGCCAGCAGGGTGCGTTACTGACACATGCCAGCATGAGTGCTGCCAAGTGCGCTTTCCGGGCTGCCCTCGGCGACGGCACATCACCCTGGGAGGCGATGCGTCATTATTCCCCTGCCGATTCAACACCAGATTGCGCAGCGCGATGCACAGGCTGGATCATATAGTGTAATGTAATACCTGTGTCTCGGTGTCCGACACGTCTATGAAGGTGACGTGCTCCTTCAGCACAAAATCGGGCGCCGCTGTGCGCCCTGTCACCCGCCGATCTGCCACCGGCGCGAACTTTTTGCCGCGGGTCTGGTACCGCTGCCGCACCGCTGCTGGCACCAGCGCCAGCGCCATCTGCACGTCACGCGACATCTCGCATGGTCTTGCAAAACGCAGGAATAGCAGGGTCTGGCATTCCGCTGCCGCACCGCCGACGGCACCAGCGCCAGCGCCATCTGCGCGTCATGCGATGCTTCAGTTTTCGAGGAGGATTCGACCGTGAGACACCAGCTCCCTGCGAAAGGCTTCGTAGCTTGTGTTGCATTGGATGACGATATCTGTGAAAGAACTCGTGAAGCCGTACACACTGGGATACAAGTCAAGAATCAAGCGGCATCCAGCTGCGCGCGGCGGCCTTGCAGATTACGTTTGCAGGCTGATGGGGAGGCGCAGAGGTAAATAGTATACCCTAGGGTACCCTGAAGTATACCCTAAAGTATACCCTAAACCCAAATGCGCGCATTCACGTGACACGCCTTGGGTGGACAGACACATGATGCTTCTCGCAGTCCGGCAAGCGAGAGCGTTCAGAAGTTCGGCAAAGTCCCACGGGAACGCTCGGCTGCTGTCGGCGACTATTCTGCCTGCGTGCGGCGGGGGAACGGTGGCCAGGTGGAGGCACCGGCATGAAGGGGCGGAACCAAAGCCCCGAGATCCGAGGTCCAGTGAGTTTCGCACCTCCAGGGTGCGCTGGTTGAGGACTGCGCCGCTGATGCAGCAGGACGTCTGCCGCTCCGCCAGGTCCTGCTCCCCCAGCGCCTAATTCAGAACAGGGGAACGCATGAAGCAAGATTAGCCTGATTAGCTTGTGTGGCGGGACTGCTCAGGCGGGAGCCGGCCTGGGAGGGATGCGCTACCGTCGTTGCGCTGCACCTGCCCGGGCCGCTCGCCGAGACAGTGCCGCACGGTCAACACCGCAGCAGGTGTTGCTGCGGAAGCCAGACGGCGAGCTGGTGCAGCAGTACGCATCATGCGGCTTCCGGCGAGCTTGGCTGTCATGCACCAACTTGGCTGGGACCTCGCTGTACCGTCAGCAGGTGATGCCCGCCAACGCCAGCACGAGACACGTGCTTCGTGTTGGCGCTGCAAGACATAGCGCTGGCAGCACAGCATGCTATGCAAGGCGGCACGTTTTTGCCTCCGAGAGCAAACGCACCTGGCTCGGGCCTGGCGGCCAACTGCAAGCAGACCCGGCACACAGCGGAGGCGGTGCACTTCTAGGGTTTAGCGTAGGGTTTAGCGTACCTGAGGCCCCACCGCCGGTCGCAAACAGGTGTGCAGCACAGGCTTCGTCCCAGTATATCGCTGCCGTAAGCTGATGAAGAAAACCCACCCGGCAGATGGCGGAGGCGGTGCGCGTTTTGAGCGCGTATTCCGGCCCCACGCCCGGCTGCACCCGCTCCTGCGTCTCCAAGAAGTGTCGCCACAGATACACATGCGTCTGCACCAGAGCCTGACCACCTGCGCCACAAAACTCCAGAAGCTGGACGAAGAGGTCCTGTGCAATCATCAATGAAGCGTTTTCGTGAAAGTGCCGTCACAGGGACATGCGTGTCCGCTGTATCACCTGGCCGCCTGCAAGGCAAAGTTTCAAGCTTGAGTTGTGGCCAAGAGATAGAAAGCTTCCGTTTCAGACACTCAGAAGTGCCGCCACAGGTATGCATGTGGCTGCACCAGCACCCGACCGCCTGTGCACAGAAAATCAGAAGCTGAACCCGACTGTTTGGGTGCTGTTTCGAAAGCTAAATCATCGTCACGGTACTGTCGCCACAGGTAAACGCGCGTCCCCATCTGCTGCCGGAGCTGCCTACAGAGGCAGAAATGCGACTGCAGGTCGGGGCTGCAGTGCCAAAGCTTGGTCACCGAAGCCGTCTGCTTCCAGAAACAGGCTGCCGCGGGCTGCACATGCCCGCGCGCACTGGCCAGCCGCTTGGGGACGAGCTCAGGAAGCGGACACGCGACACATAGCTCAGGTCATGAAGCAGTCGATGCCTGCTCCTCATCAACGACGCAGTGCCAAGCAGCCCTGCGACCCGCCTGGCAGCGGTTCGATGGTGGGCTGGTTGTACAGGAAGGTGGACTCGTCGGTGTGCGCCGTTGCGACGACGATGACCCGCTCCCGCACCTCCGCCGGCAGCGGCTGCAGCGCCAGCCGCTGCACGTCCTCCGCAAAGGCCTCCGCGGCGGCCAGCTCGCCCGGGTGCGCCAGCCACTTCCTGCGAGGCCCGGGGAGCGACGTCAGTTAGGGTTTAGGGTTTAGGGTCAGCCCTGTTCAGTCCGTTCGATTGAGGGACCGGGCGGCGGGCCTAGCGCCCGCCGCTGCACGTCCTCCGCAGAGATCTCGAGCTTCCCTGCGTGCGCCAGCCGGTTCCTGTGTCGAGCTCGTGTTTGGCACCTTGCAGGCCCTTGTTGATGCAGATGCCGTATGTGCTGGACGCCACGAACCCCGCGCAAGCCTACTCAAGAAGGTCCTCAAGAAAACGCGGGGCAGGACTCTGGCGCGCATTTCAGATAGGGAATGAACCTGGAGGATACTTGGGTGCTGAGGGCCTCGCCGCCCACGGCGCCGGGGATGATACCCGCCGCCGCCAGCGCGTCCGGATTCGGCAGGTCGGGCTGCTGCGTGAGCGCCGCCAGCGCCGCGCCGATGCGGCCCCGGCCTGTACGGAGAGCAAAAGGCGTCCAGACCACTGCGCCAATGGAGGCGCCAGTCATACTCAGCGTGTCCGCAGCAGCCGCAATGCTGGCTTGAGCATTCGCGTTCACAAGGCGTTTTTCCGGTTCCAGAATAGTTGATAGGATGCCTGAATCCCTTTAAAATCTTCTGATTATCTTGCAGAGCGCAGCACACCGGAGGCCTCCAGGAACGGCCCCATGATGTGCGAAGACGCCAGAAGCTGCTGCAGCAGCGCGCCCGTCGCGCTCGAGGCTGCGGCGCCGTTGCCGCGGTGTGCCGCCAGGAAGTCCGCCACGACTGCGGCTGCCTGCAGGTCAGGGAAATAACGCGCTGGAGTAGAGGACGGGGTCTCCTAGGCTGCGCATCCACCACAGCCTGCCCACTACAGGCGGCATGACTGTGGCGTCTCGAGTTCAGGGTCCACAGCGGCCGGCTGATGAGCTCAAGGCGCTTGATTGGCAGCGTCCGATGGCAGCTGAACCAGCATGCTGGCTGGCGGGTAGCGCCGGATGGCAGCTGAACCAGCATGCTGGGGGGCGCTGCTATGTATGCGCACCGCTGAAACGGCGTCGTCGTGACTGATGTCTGGATCGATGTCCATCTGCGGCGCCCCCGGAATCAGCGGCCGTTCCTTGCCGGAGCCAAACTGCGAGTGGTTCATGCCTGCGGGCGGCAACGGCTGGTTCAGCACGGACTGTGGAATCCGAGGCCGAACCCGTGCTTTGCCACTGCGCGCGAAAGCGGCCACTGCTGCAAAGCGACGCCCGCGTGCACCAGACCAAGGTTGCCAGAACCGACCTGCACATCCGTCTCAATGCATGCATGTATCAACGCCGTATGTTAGGCTGGTCTTTGCGCACCTGGAATGGCAATGACGGGCTGGAAAATGGCTGCTCGGCGCAGGCCTTGCTTGGCCGCGCATGCCACGGCGTCGACAAAAGCGGGCGCCTGCCGGCTGAGGTACTGCTGCCCGTCCAGCTCGCCACTGAGGTTGAGGACCGGCCGCGTCCTGCATCGGTGCAGCAGCAGTGCTGCAGAATTCGAGTTCTGCTGGCATGGGAGATAGCCGCCCAAAATACCGCTCACCTGCAGCGCCAGCCAGCTGAACGTGCAGACCCTGAGTTTTGAAGGGTGAGGCGTACCTGCCTGCACCCTCTTCCCGCCCCGCGTCAGCATGCGTGGAGACCGTGCAACGAAGGCGTGGACGCGGAGGACTGGCCACTGCTGCCAAATGCGCGTTCTCTGAGGCGGGATTCCCTGAGGCGGGGTCCTCACCAGGTGGAGACGGTGGGGAAGGTGTCCGAGATCTCGGGCAGGATGGTGGATGCCAGCAGGACGAGGCCGCCCGCCTGCTCCAGGGCATAGCGCACCAGCGCCGGCCCCAGCGCACTGTGCCCCGCCACGAACACGTTATCGCGGCGGCCTGCGCAGTTCACAGGGCAGAGTTCAGAGCTTGGGAAAGCCGGCTGCTGCCACCGTCGACGCTGCTGCCCAGCGCATGTCGCAACAGCGCCCCGGAGCGCTGCGAACTGCCGTGAGCACACTGTCACGACGGTCTGCGGCATTGACAGGCAGACTTTAGGGTTGGGAGTTTGGGTTCTGACCACTGTCGCTTGCCTGCTCCAGGGCATGTTGTACCAGCCTGTTTGTACCAGCGCAGGCCCCACCTCGCTCCGGCACACACTCATGCAAGGAGCACAGGGTTGCATCGCCATCTCAGGCATTGCCATGGTGTCTTGTAGAAGAAGCTGGCGCGTAGTTGCGCCACGATCGTTTGAGGGACCTTGATCCTCGCCCCTTTCGTGTCCTGATGCGGTTTATCTCACCTGTGCCGCCGGCCTTGAGGTCCAGGTATTGGCCCGTCTGATCAATGATCTGCTGCGTCGCCGCGGCGGAGATGCCAACAAGGATGCCCATTGAGCCGCTCTTGCTGCCCGCGTTTTGCATTGACGCCACGATTTTCTGCCAGTCGATGTCCATGATGCCCACGGTGAGGCGCACCCGCTCCCGCAGCATCTCCTGCATTCGTTTTTCTACACAGTGGAGTACTCATGAGTGTCAATCCAAGCTGCTTCGCAGCTTTTCGCTTGCCTTCCAGGCCCCGAGTCCCTCCCAAGGATGCCTGCTGGATGTGAAGAATCTACGAGTGCTGCTTGTGCTGCGTGCACTGCAGCTGCAATCATCTGCGATGTGGTGAGCGCTGAGCATCAGTCGTGCGCGCCTGCACGGCCGTGGCGAGTTTCCTGAAGTCCTCGGCCGGCAGCAACCCGCCTGGCGCGAGCACCAGAAGCGTCGCAGTGGCCTCATCAGCCGTGCAGTCTGGCAGCGGGCCTGCGGGTTAGCCAGCGGGAACAATCTAAGCACCGCCAAGCGAGCGCTCCAAGATTTTCGCCTTGGTACCAATCACGCAGAGCCCGCCAGAGATTGCGTGTATCATTCTCGATCGCCACATAGCGCGTGCGGGTGGCACCCGAGCTGTGGGCGCCGTCAGCCCGCCCAGCCGCACAATGTGCAGCAGGGCACTTCTTGATATAGGAACTGCTGCTGTCTTCACCTAACACATCAGGGCACCGTCAAACGCTCACCCAGGACGATAGGCTCGTTCAGGAAGTCTGCCGGCGCCGGACCCTCCTTCGGCGTTGCCTCGACCGCCTTGGCGCTGACAGACCGCATGCTGTTTCCAGAGGCTGCTGACGCGCGATGGCTGTGCAAAACCAAATGTGTGCGCCTTGCCGCTGCGTATGCCACTTCACGTGGCTCGGAGACCAGACGCAGCCTGCGTGATGCAGCAGAGACTCCTGGTAGCAGCCTGAGCCGTGCCAGACGAGGTGGTTGCGTGAGAAAACGGAACGCAGACCAGATTCGGTGCAGATTCGCTCGCCCTTGATGCGAACCAGCCCAAAGCGATCGAACGAGTGTGCAGCTTGAACGACCTGCCTCGAGGTGCACCTGCTGTGAAGCGACGCCGTGTTACACCGTGGCTGTAGTGGCGAAGACGCAGCAGCTTGCGAGCGCGCGCATGGAGTAGAAGCCTTGCCTGAAACAACAGTTGCGAGGGGCATTGGAGCTCCGAGGCTGACTTGGTACCTTCGTTCTCTTCACTGAGCAGGCATTAAGAGTCAATTGTACGCTTTGAAAGTGCTGCGTCTGCGCTTCGATCTGAGTTGAGTCCGAGGGGCAAATTGTCGAGGGGCAAATTGTTGACATCTGGGCAGCTGGGCCGCCGATAACACATGCTGCGTCGTCCCAGTCGTCAAGGTGTGTGTTCAAGATGGCATGACGCAGGGAGATTTGAAGTGAATCAAAATGCCATGAAGAATAAAAACGTTTCACATAGCTCGATGATCGATTGAGGGCACACTGCACTCGCTGCATTCCACGGTGCGAATTCTGCTGCCGCCGCGAGCGCATCTCCTGTGGCAGGAGCAACCGAAACACCAGCTAGCACAAGGCTCGTGAACGGCACTTTGTGTTGCCCTGCCGCAATAGACCAAAAGAGACAGACTGATCACTCATGGAGCGCATCAGCCGCTGCCCTGTCCCGCTAGAAGTTCTCGTCTGAGACTCCGAGGCCAGAGCTGCCTTGAAAATTTTGTCACGCAGGCCTCGCTGTCGCCGTTGGAGTCGTGGTGGCCGCCGTCACCGGCGCAGGTGCCGCCGCTGCGACCGCCGCCACCGCTGCTGCCACCGGTGTTGCAGCCGCTGCCGGTGGTGTGATCTGCCTCGGAGCTCCGGCCGCAGCCACGGTTGCGGACATTTTCTCTTCGATCGCCACTGCCTTCAGGACCTCTCGTGAGGTGTATCGCTGCTGCTTGGCAAGGCGGGCGACAGCCTCCGCTGCGGCTGCGACCCCGCTACCCTGCTGTGTCGCCAACGTTGCCACCACCGGCAGGTCGGGCGCATGCCACACCGCAGCTGCAAACACGCCGCTGGTCTCTGCCTGGAAGCACTTCGGGCAGAAGTTTAGGGTTTGCTTTCGAGGTGAACCAGGGCCAGGACCATGCCATGGAGATGAGGAGTATACACTGAGCATTGGCCAGGTTGATAGAAAGTGAAAGGTCACGGAGTCGAAGTGCGAGCTCTCGTCACGGGTGGACAAGGATCGCAGGAAACGGCTCCAAACGTGCTGCAAACAGAGCCGATGCAATCGACTGCGTCCTGCATGTCTCTCATAACGATCCAGATACAGCTTTTCGATGGTGTTCCGGGAAGCAAGGTAAGGTTGCACCACGCAAGCTCAAACCGAGATAGACAGCCTGCCTGCCTGGGTAGCAAACCTCCGTGTCTCGTGCTGGTATGCAAGTACGACAACTCGCGTCTCGTGATTTATACTACATGATTTTATCCATTACACTACTTTATGCACCACCGATGCATGAGGCTGGATGTACTGGAATGAGGCGAGGCTTCGGGCTGACAGCCGGCATCCCAGTTTGACTCAGAACTTGATGAGATGGAAGTACCACAACTGCTTGCATTGCGATGTGAGGATTGCCACACTGCTGCCATGTGTTTTGCGTGGCACGATCGGCAGTGCTGCCCAAGTGCACCAACCGCCAGCACCTGTTAGGTTAATGTTCGGACAGCACACCATCGTGCGTTCCTGCCCGAAGACAAGGATCACGATGAATAGCCCGATAAATCATCCCCAGAATCCAGGCTGCACACTTCCTCATCGCACGTGATGCCCGCCTCGCCCAGGTCCCCCGACTCGCTGCCGCCGTCATACCCACTGCCGTCGCCGCCGCTGCTGCGTGCATCCTCAGCATCGGCGTCGCTGCCGCCGCCGCCGGCCGCGCCGCCGACGCCGACCGCCGCCTGCAGCCCGGCGAATGACGGCTGCGCCGGCTCCGGCTGCGTCGGCGGTCCCATGCTGCGGTGGCTGCCTGTGCCGCGGTCGTCCGCTGTCGCCTGGCTGGCAACGGTTCTGCTGCCGCTGGCAGGGCCATCCTCGATGCTGGAGGCCGAGGCCATCGCCAGCAGCCGGCAGTCCCGCCGCCCGCCGCCGGCCGGCATCGTGACCGCAAAGAGGCCGGCTCGTCGGCTGCGCAGCTGCCTGGCGGCGGCTGGATCATGTCGGGCGCCGCAACCGCTGGCCCCGGGACTCTGCCTGCCAAAGCGCAGCGTCGATAGCGACCCGCCAGCTGTGCGCACCGCCATGACTGCGGGCGACCCTCGCAGCTGTCCTCCAGCGGGTGGCCCCGCACCCGACGCCGCCAGCGCTGCCGCCCCAGCGTCTGCTGTGTCTGCCGCCAGCGCCGGCTGCGGCGCGGCATCTGCCGCCGAACCATGCAGCTGCGGCGGAGTTGCAGCTTGCCGCGGCTCAGCGAGTTCGCTGCCTGCCGACTCTGCAGCTGCCGGTGCCGCTGCAGCGCTGGCCGCGGAGGCAGCGAAAGCGGGTGCCGTCTCTGCTGCTGCCTTCCACGGGTGCGGCCGCTCCAGGCTGTCAGAAATGCCGGCTGCTCCGCCGTCCTGCTTCTGAACCTTGTTCCCAGCCGCCTGCTTTGGCTGCGGGTGGTTGCCGCCTCCGTTTCCGCTGCCGCCGCCGCCGCCGCCGCCGCCGCCATGCGGGCTGGATTGTCCGGCGTCGAGCGCCTCAATGCCGGGCGCGATGTCCGGCCGCGGCGCGGCAGACAGCGAGTCGACAATACGGCCGAGGCACACCTCGCGGGTCGGCTCGGCCCACGCCGCCCACTCCGCCTCGCTCACGACGCCGACCTGCACAGAGTTTCGACGCGGGTTCTGACACAGGTTTTCGTTTTCTGTGATGCACTCTCAAGGTTGAGATAAATGTCCTCCGGATCCGCGACCCTGGAATGGGAGGCAATCACCCGCAGCTATGCAGCATCAGAAGGCTGCTTCACCCTGACAGGCATCGTCTGTCAGCAAGCAGCAAGGCGCACGCAAGCAAGTGAACAGGGTTTCCACGTCAGCAGGCCAGCTGCCAAGAGAAGCAGTAGGTATTGGGGAACCGCGCACCCGCCAGCCGTGCAGGTGCAGCATGCGCCGCCGGAACAGCAGGCGGCCGGTCGGACGGCCCGTGTTGCGCACCAGCTCCGCTGGCGCCGCCACCAGCAGCGCCACCTGTAATTCAGACCAGATTCCAGCTTCGATGGAGGCTGACAATCCCTGTATTCGCTCAGGACGCTCTACTGGATCAGGGTTGAGGGTTTAGGGTTTAGTGTTTAGGGTTTAGGCCTCATGTTGCGCACCAGCCCCAGCGGCGCGGCCGCCAGCAGCGCCACCTGCATTTTAAACTTAGTATACATTTTTTTTGCTTTCAGTAATAGTTGAAAAAATTTGCCACAACAGGATTGGGTGAACGTCCGTGAAGGTCAAGTCCGCCTTTTCCATGTCTTAGCGAAGTTGTCTGCCGTGACTTCTTGATCGTTTGCCACCTTGTCAGCCTCGCCAACGATTGGACAGGACGTTGGCCGTGGCGTGGCCCAGCCACACGCGATCCCGAGCCACAAGTCCACCCAAGATTACGATACCGACCCACTCTCAGGGTCCGGTCACGACTCCGAGCCCGCCAGTCCACCCATAACGATTCCAAGCCACCCCCGGGAACATACTCTGAAGCCGGCGCATCCGCATGGGCTCGGCACGCTTTCTACCGGCTGTCTTTTCTGTGGAGGTGTCTCATCGTTGTTGCCTTGGCAAGGCCCAGGACGAGGGGGCCGGCGGCGGTGCTCACCAGCTGCATAAGTTTCCTTTCTCTCGACTGCTCTTGCTTGGTTTTCTGGATGTTTCCCCCAGTGCACACCTTGTCGGCCTCGCCGACGACGCAGTCCAGGTTGAAGAGGCCGTTGGCGGTGGTGCGGCCCAGCTGCGGCTGCATGCCGGCCCGCACAAGCGCCGCCTCCAGCCCCTCCAACACCTCCCTGCAAATGCGCATCATGGTCTTGATGTGAAGTCAAGGTCTTGGGGGCATCGGCTCCCTCCCTGTGTTGCGGCAATTGAAGCCCGTGGCCGCGTGATTGTCGGCGCGCTTACGCGCCGCCGCCTTGCCGTCCAGCATCTCCCTGCGGGCGCACGCAGTGCTCGGCGGTCAGTGCCGGATGTCTTTTGATACCTCCCCACGCACGACTCTGCTGGTGCATGCCGGCGCGCACCAGCCCTAAACCCTGAATCCGCCTCCAGCCGGTCCAGCGTGCCCCTGCAGGGTGCAGAACAGACTTTTCGTGATCAGCAGACATCGTTGGTGTGCAGAGGCGGCCGCGTTCCGGCGCGCGCGGGCGCCGCCTTCCGGGCCGTCCAGCATCTCCCTGCAGCTTCCCAGGTGACAGCTGTGTTAGAGAAACAGCTGTCAATGTCGATGTGATTAGCTGTCGGAAACCCTATGACCCATGCAAATCGATGTGACGACGATCTGCAGGGCTGATAGGGTTTCCGGCTGCTTCCCCTTGCTGTCCAGCAGTTTCCGACGCCAGCACATCCCTCCACGTGGCATGTGTGATAGGCCGACAGCGGCTGCCGCAAATCAGCCACAAATCAGCAGACTCCGAGTCAAGTCCAAGTGACTCGGAGTCACTTCGGTTCTAGTCAGACTCACTTGCGGGCGTCGGATTCGCCGGGCGACCAGTCCTGCCACACATTGCGCACCAGCTCTGCGTACTGCGCCGGCAGTTCGGCCCACTGACCCTCGCCCGCCGCCACGGCCAGCGCGTGCGCCTGCACAGCGAGTCGCAAAACGGTGAAAGCATCGACGGTTGTGATGATGCAGATCGTGGCGGCAGGGTGGAGAGCGATGGGTCGGCTCACTGGGCCTCGCCGCCGCCGCCGCCGGCGTGCGCGTCGGCGAAGCGCGCCCTGTACTGTCCCGGCAGCGCACAAGCTCCGGGCCGCTGTTTCGCAGGGTTGGCTGCCTGTCCCAGTCATGGAGTGGATGCTGCTGGACGCAGATGTCATCTGGCCAGTGCTGCGCGGCTGGTGGTGCCCATGCGCGCTGGTGGGGCTAGGAAGTCACACATTTGCTTCTCGCACTTGACTTGTCTGATTTTGCTGGGAATGAAACACAGAGTTGCTTGAACTGGCCCCACCTGGCCGATGCTGCGAACCTGATCTTTGCCCATGCGCGCCGGCGGCAGCGCGTCCAGGCGGCCCTGTAGCAGCGCGTACAGCGGGTGGCCGCACAGACCTGCCGCTGACAGCACCCACACCCCGGCGCTCACCATCTTCGAGTCCGGCATCAGGCTCCCGCTTTTGACCTGATCAAAGACATGCAGAGTTTGGTGGTCGATTGTCAAGGGGATTGGGCGTTTCACTCGTGAGTTTTTGGGCTTTTAAATAAAACAATATAGAAAAACGATTTTTTAATCTTACCTTAAATAGTTGATGAAATTGAATTTAATAAGTAATTTGAAAATTTACTTTGAAAAATTCACTGTCCCAACACCCACGACCCGCCGCAGAACATCCTCTGGTCCGGTCGCATTACACTTGCGCAGGATGAATTGGGGGGCGGCTGAGTCCGAATCGGAGTGTGCCACCGGTTCCTGACGGCACCCTTCAGCCCTGCGTGCTAACTATTTCGGATTTGCTGCATTGGTAGAAGCTGCCAACAGCGCTGAGTCGGCCGTCATGCGGTGGCAACCCAGCTGACAAGGGGCACACATTGTCCGCCAAACAGCCATCGTAGATCTCTCAAACCCACCACAGGTGAGATAAGTCCTACAGAAAATGAATTGCATTTCATTCAACTCGTTCACACACGCAAAAACTTACGAGCCTGAAAAGACAACCATTTTCTCATCCCCGCAATCAAGTGCTGTCAACAGGAGGTGCTCACGCTCGCGAGGGCGGCGTCGGCAAACGACGCGGATCAGCTGCCACGCGGTGGCAGCCGGCAAACCCTCAAAGCTGATGTGGGCCCGAAGGGCTGAAAAGGCGTCACCGCGATGGCTTCTGAGCCTGCCTCACCCGCTCGACAGCAGCGTCTGCAAATGCTGCCGGGTCGGCCGCGACGCGGTGGCAGCCCCACAGCAGCCCGGTCCAGGACTCGACGCTGAAGTCGCCGGGCCTTCTGGCGGCCTGCGCCGCCGCGGCTGCCAGCAGCGGCCCGTCGTGCCAGCGCAGCCGGCCCAGCCCCCACACCGTGTTGGAGATGGTCTACACCAAATGAACATTGAACATGCACAGCCGGCGTGGCGATGCCAGGCTGGGAAGTCACAGCTGCGTCCTGCAACACGTGTGCCGGCTGCAGGCAGGAGAGTTCATGGCGGGCATGGCAGCCTGTGCGGCGCTCTCGTACGTCTTGAAACAGGTGTTGCTGAAGACCACAGGAGCACCTGCGCCGAGGCCTGGTCCATGCCGGAGGTGACCGCGGCGGTCAGCGCCTCCATAACTTGCGCGCGCGGGCAGCCCCGCGATAGCGTCGCCAGCGCCCACAGCGACATGCCCAGCTTCTTGTGCTTGTCTATCGCCATGCTGTCTGCGAGTTCCGCGGCGCGCTCCTGCGGTGCGGACACCAGGGATCGGAGAAGGTACGACATGTGACACGAGGCAGCAGGGTCGCTCCTGCAGGTGGGTTTAGGGTTTAGGGTTTAGGGTTTACGCGCCATGCCCAGCCCGGCGGCTCTCGGCCGCCACGCCGTCCGCCAGCCCTCCACACGCTGCTGCAGTGCAGAAACAAGAGGTCAATGGAAAGGGCTTCAGCCCTTGCTGATGCTGCAGTGCCAGTGCTCATTGATGTGGCCCTCACGACAATGCGTTTGACGATATCAAACGCTCTCGCTGGGCAACGCCACCTCATGTGCAACGGGTTTCAGGGGGGCAAGGCTGCGAATGGCAAACAGCGCGGCGCAGGGAAACTGCATGCGCTCCCCAACGAGGGAGACGACTGCAGGTGCAGCTTCGGATGGGTGCCGCGCCCGGAGCTCTCTGATTTTCAATTATGCTTCAGAAGAAACGCACCGACACGTCTCCACAAAGCCGTACTGCATGTGCTGCCCCTGAAACCGTTTTTTGAATTGTTCTGTATCGAGACACGCAACAAGGAAGCGCACAGCGTACGCCTAGCCGAGGGAGAAAACGATGTGCTGCACCTGCCCCCAGAGCTGTCGTTCTGCACCATTCGTGTCCAGGCATGCACAGCGAAAGCGCACCGCGTACGCCTCGACGAGGGAGAAGTCGATGTGCAGCTCCGGGTGCTGCAGGTGGATCCTCGCCAGGCCCCACAGGATCTGGGTCGTATCCATGGCACTTGCCTACAGGGTGTCAGAAACACATTTGGCGTTGGTAGAGGAACCACCGAGCGCCGTCGCGGCAGGCACCCAGGCGGATACAGGCGCCACCGCCTGGTGCACTGATCTGGACACGAGACGCTTCAGTTGAGATGCGCACATGCTGGTGTTGCAGGGCCTGGTTTTCGTGGGCTGGTTCAAGAAGTCGAAGGCAGACGGCGGAGCTGTAGCGGACGCACCTCGGAGGCGCGGCCCTCGACGCTGGCGAGCAGGTTCGCAGCCAGCGGGGGCGCGACCGCCTCCGGGCAGTTGCCTGAATGGCGTGTAGAAACTTCGGGGGTGAATGATGAGATATAAACTTTGGTACGGTGATTGTGAACGTCAGTCTCGCACGACGAGTTGGTGCATCGCAAATTGTGAGCAGAAGCACTAGGTTGCTGTGCAACTGACCCGGCAAGCCAGGAGATTGAAGAGGGTGCAGGGTTTTGCAGCTGGCTGTGCGCAGCAGAGCGACACACGCAGAGTGGGGCTGTCACCTAGGCTCCAGAACAGGGAGCTGATGGTGTGCATGCTGAGCTGCTGGTTTCCCCGTCCGCCGCTGCCCGCCACCGCAGCCGCCGCCGCCGGCGGCGGCACTGCACCCCTTGCGGCGGGCTCGACACCGTCCACGTCCTCCCCGCTGAGCAGCCGGGTCAGGCGCTCCAGCGCGCCCGTGCGCCGCGCCGGATGCAGCTTCAGCTTGCCTGCCGGGGCCGCAGAGGAACGGTTTGTAGGGTTTGTTAGGGTTCAGGGTTTAGGGCATCTCCAAAGCCCCAACGACCACCGGCAGAGTCAGATGCCCGACGGACGTCTGCCCGACGGAGACGTCTGCCCGATGACAAGCTGTGCAGATCGAGGAGCACCCGGGAGGGGATGCGGGTTTTTGACTGAGGTTTGTTTAGGGTTTGTGCGACGATGTGTGCGACCTGAGGGACCACATAAAGTTGTCCAGGATGTCAAGGCCCAGCCGAGACGCCCTGGCCTCGGCTCCTGGGCACACATTAGTAACTTGATTGAATCTTGGATCTTGGATCTTGGATCTTAATTGGATTTTGTGAAATCCTTCCAGAAAATGCATCGGCGGCCAGTAGCCTACTGAGGGACCAGATGTAGTTGTTGAGGGTAGCGAGGCTCAGCGCTGGCGCGCCAACCTCGATGTTGTTGACCAGCGCGCCCAGCAGCTGCTGGTTGCCCGCGACACCGCGCTTCGCCAGCATGTGCAGCAGCGTCGCCTGAGTCTGCACGCGCCCAAAGCACATCTGAAGCATTGCATAGATCGACGTTGTTCACCGCGACCCCGCGCTTCGCCAGCATGTGAAGCAGCGTCGCCTGGGTCCTGCAACAGCATGTGACGCCAGGAAAGTTCAGGGTCTGTTTTGGGATGGATATTGGGATAGATATTAGATATTGGTAAATATATTAGATATTGGGATAGACAGTTTTGTTCGTCGCGACCGCCCGCTTCCCCAGCATGTGCGGCAGGGTTGCGGTGTGCAAATGCAGAACCACGTCGCGTCGACATGCTGCAGGGTTCAAGTCAAGGGTGGAACCCGCCCCCGCACTTCCTCCAGCATGTGCAGCAGTGTCGCCTGGGTCTGCCAACGCATGCAATGCCGAAAGGACTCAAAGTTCAGGGGAGGTAAAGCTGTATTCTAGCGACATGGGGCGGGTGCCGATCCACAGAGTTAGGATGAGATCCGGACAGCAGGGCGCACCGGCACGTCAATGATCGACAGCCGCGGGTAGGCAAAGGCGCCGAGAGCCTCCAGCAGCGAAGGCGCAGCCTGCAGCACATCAGATCTCAGATCTCAGATCTCAGATCCTTGTCAACGTCGATGTTTGAAAGGTAGACGCGAACTCATCATGAAAGCAGTTGACGACTTCAGTATACTGAATGGGCTGCGCAACCACACGGTTCATGGCAGTGGTTGGCAGTGGCCAAGCATCCGAGCGTCCAGCGAGTTGGACCGCAGAACTTCAAGCAAATCTCCCACAGCTACCAGAGCTGCAGATGCACGCGACAGTGCAGCAAGGGCATGCTCTCTCAGAGCCGACGCAGGCACAGCCAAGACGGACGGACAGAAAACGCGTGTCAAACATGAGAGACGCAAGCGCACATTGAGGTCGCCGGCCGCCAGGGCCAGCTCGCTGAAGTGAAACTGCGCAAAGTTTTTCGGCCATGTGGGGGCGGGCTCCGCCGCCCCGCAGGCGGCGACGCCGTCGGCGCCGGCGGCGGCGGACGCGTCGGCGGCTGCCGCGACTGCCTCGTCCGCAGGCTGCGCTTGCACACACACACACGTCCCTGCTTTGCTTCTTCCGGACGAGGGTATCAGCCTCTGGCGGATTACCTTGATGCGCAACATGTTCAACGGTCAACGATCGACGTGACAGAGCAAGCAGGGAGTTGCAGTGTTCGTGGAATCGTGTCCGAGCCTGCACCGCGCTGTGCATGCTGTGCTTTCCTGATCAGCAGCGACACCCACCTGTGCTGGAGGGGCGTGCAGGGCCTCCAGCGGCGACGCAGGCGCGTCCCCTAATAACGCCGTATCGCCGCCCGCACCGCCGCTGTGGTCCAGCCTCCGCCGCGCTGATGCATCCTCGGCAATCTGAACATCACACGGCAAGCCATGTTGGTGCTATTAACAATTCTGTGGCACAATGTTCTGTGGAAACTTGACCGGGCTGCCTCGCACCACAGCCCTGCAGCTCCTCGACTTGCCCGGGCGTCAGAGTGCAGCTTTGGACGCGTGCTGTTGGGCAAGCCAGCCCCGCCATTGCTTGGGCTTGCACATCCACCCATCCCAAAGGACAAGGTTTTTGGCGGCAGCGCCAAGGGCGCAAGTGGCATCTGGCACGAGCAGCACCGTCAGCGACGCTCATTTACAAATGACTATACTTCTGACACCAAGGAGTGCTTTGGGAGGGTGTGTATGAGACAGAGATTGCGCCAGCTGGCGCAGCAGGCGCTCGGTGACGGCAGCGTCGCTGGCGAACCTCTTGGGAGGAAATGGTCCCTTACCACTTGAGAGTGTTGCAAGGGGCGAATGGAAAAGAAAACACGCCTGCCGGCGGTGGCGCCCGCAACTCTGTCCTTGGCAGCGAGCCGCTCTTTGCCGCAAGTGGCCTCCTGCAGAAATTTTCACGTGGTGTGAGAACAAAGGCGCGCCTGCCAGCGCAGCAGGCGCTCAGCCGCGGCAGCGACGCTGCGGATGCGCGGGTGCTGCTGGTCCGATCGCCACGCCGCCCACAGCCAGCCGCTGCACAGCCGCAGCTGCGCCCCGTCCCTGCGTCGGCAGCCACCGAAACTCAGAGTCACCTCCTTCAAAATCGGCCACAGTTGCCCCTCAGGAACCAACAAGACATTAAACGGCAGGGCGGCGGAATGTCGCGCGCCAGACCATGCCGGCCCCACAGCCAGCCGCTGCACAGCAGCAACTGCGACCCCTCCCTCCGCCGGCGGACAGAAACGGATGGGACCAAAAGCAGCTCGCCCCAGACGTTTGCAGGCAATCACCACAGGACTGCAAACGTAGATTAAAAGGACGCCAGCAGGAAGGAGTCAGCAGCACGCCGGTGTTATGGCCGGTCGCTTGGGGGAGGTAACAGTTCGGCAGTGGCGCTCAGCACCGCCCGCAGCGAGCCGGCGATCAGATGCGTGAGCGAGACCAGAAAACATGGCCGAAGAGGCAGAGCTCTGGTGTCGAAAACATCAAAGTCAGGTTCCACCCCGTGTAGCTCACCTGGAAGCGGTGAACAGTCCGGCGGTGGCGGTCGGCACCGCCCGCGAGGCGCAGCCGGTCAGGCGCGTGAGCAGGACCAGCAGTTTTGGCCAGGCAGGAAGTTTTTGGCTCTGAGAAACGAGCAAGCTCATAGTCAACACGATGTTGTTCTTCCTATCAATCACCTGGAGGAGATGAACAGCTCGGCGGTGGCGGTCAGCACCGGCCGCGAGGCGCGGCTGGTCAACCGCGTGAGCGCCCACAGCGAGCGGCCCGCGAGGTTGGGCGGCAGCTCGCCCGCGATTAGGTCTTTTTCGGCGCGGTCCGTCACCTTCACCAGGGCCGCCTCGTCCGGCAGTGACCTGCGGCGCAAAAGTGGCAGTGCTTTTGTCTCGCTCCCTGCCTGAACAGGTTGGGCGGCAGCTCCCCCGCAACCAGGTCGTTTGCCGCCCAGCTCGTCACCTTGGCAAGGGCCACCTCGTCTGGCAGCGACCTGTGCGAGATCGAGAACGGTAGAGGAGAGTTTATCGACCTTGCTGTTTGATGTGCAGGTGGCATCGAGTGGTGGTACCAGCAAGACGGCAAAATGTGGGGACGGCAGAGCCAAACGATCTTCATGGGAAGTGTGCGGCGCCCATTTCTGGTCGGCCAGCTAGCGCAGACACATGGCGGCGAAAACTCCATGATGAAGACTCTGACAATTCACAGTGCTGCGAGCACGGTAATGAGGCCTAAATTCCTAAACCCTAATGCGAAAGCCTCACGGGAAGTGCGCGAGGCCCCAGATTAGGTCCGCCAGCTGGCGGGGCCGCGTCGCCGCCGCCCGCCGCGCCGCGTTGGCCAGCAGCGCCGCCAGCAGCGGCCGGGCGTCCAGGGCCTGGCAGCGCTCGGCGCAGCACGCCAGCGGGTAGGTGGCGCGCGCCGCGGATCGGTCGCTCAGGTCCCCGATCTTCCGCGCCAGCTCGTCGACCACCGGCTGCGGAATTGAGAGCGGGAAACAAGGTCAGCTGCTGACTGCGGGAGCGTCAGTGCGCAGGCGGCGCGCGCGGCGGAGCGGTTGCTGAGGTTGCCGACCTTGCACGCCAGCTCGTCGACCACCGGCTGCATTGTACACGTTGAGCAGTTGGATGATGCAGTTTGCACTACAAAGGGAAGGTGCGATGGAAGGATGCGGTAGCTGGGAAGCGAGCACCACCCAGTTTGTGATGCTGCAAGTCTGCGTGAATCCCGTGCACAAGGTGCATCTGCACGATCTGCTGGACAGCTCCCTGGGGAAGGCCCTGTGAAGCAATGTGCGCCATGTCTTCCAGCAGATGCAGATCTTCTTTTGTTTCTGGACCCACAGCCGCCGCGCAACGAGCCAGAGGCGGAGTATACGCTGTCGAATGCTGCGCGGCGCGAGATGCGGCGGCGGACTTCAAAAAGAGTCGCCCGCTGCGTCCGTCAGCTCCTCAGCCATCGGCTGAGCATTGTGAACTTGAAGTGAGGTGACGTGCGGGAGAGCACGTGCCGGCAGAGGCTTCCAGCTCCCAAGTGTAGCGGAGCTATGGCAATGTGACAGCTGACGCACTCACTTGTAGCGCTCCTGTGTTGGACCGTGCTGGGGTATCAGGCGCTCCAGCGTCGTCCTCAGTCGAACCATGTTAGGAATTAACGATTTCGGATTGAAGTTGTGCAATCGTATTCGCAGCACCTCGACGGTGGCGCAGCGCTGCGACTTGAGCAAGGGCAGCACCCCCTCCGACCAACGTGTGATTGTGCAGAAGCTGGTTTCGGAAGTTTACCTGCAGCAGGTTGACATAGGAGGAGCGCTGCGACATGGAAATGGCGCAAAAAAGCCTGTGTCGATGCGGGATTGGGTGAGACTGACCTGCAGGTGCAGGTGAGTTGTGGGGCTGGATCTGCAGCAGCTCGACTTCGGCGCAGCGTTGCGACATGGGGCAGCGCAACAATGCCTGGGTAGAAATGGGTTTGGGTGGAGTCAAAGCGCGACTGCAACTGCGGTTGAATCGCAGAAATGTACCTGCAGCAGCTCGACGTCGGCACAGCGTTGCGACATCAGGTAAGTCAGCATCGCCGCAGTCCGATCCGCCGTCAGCACGCTCACATGCCGCACGCCCGCGCGCTGCACCCGCGCCGCCTCCCTGCAGCGATTGGGGATTTGTCACGTTAGCATGCTCGGGAGCACCTCACTAATCTGAATTCGATCTGCCAATCTGAATTCGATCTGCCAGTCTGAATTCGATCTGCCAAGCGGCCCGCCGCCAGCACGACCGCGTGGCGCACGCCCGCCCGCTGCACCCGCGCCGCCTGCCTGCGCCGATGGCAACATCAGCATATATCAGCAAATCTAGCATGACTTCTTCTTCTTCTTCTTCTTCTTCTTCTTCTTCTTCTTCTTCTTCTTCTTCTTCTTCTTCTTCTTCTTCTTCTTCTTCTTCTTCTTCTTCTTCTTCTTCTTCTGTCAAGCAATCCGCAGCCAGATGCGCACTCACGGCGGCCCAAATGCCGCCCAGAGATGGGTCAGCACTTTGCCGCGTCCTACAGCCGCTGACCCTCTCCTTTGCTGTTTACCTACTAGTTTGTTTGGTTGTTTCATCGACCATTCACGGTGTCACACGCCCACACAGACACTCCATGACATGGGATCCCCGCAGCAGAGGCGCAGGCCACTCAGTTCAGAGAAGCGCACAGATGCACTAGCGCTGTTCCCTAGAAAGCACGATGAGATGTGGTGAGGGTTTTTTTAGTTTGACGACGCACTCGGGGTGGCTGTCCTCCAGCTTCAGAATCTGGTAGTCCCGCATGAGCATGGTGGCAGGGTTGGGCGAGAGGCGCGCCACGCATGCGTCGACGGCCGCGATTGTAGCCTTCAGCAGCTCGCCGCCACGCTCCCGCAGTAGCGGCGACATCTGGAAGCTCCAAATGACCTGCGCTTCAGAGAACAGTCTATCATTTGACATCGTTTTGTTTTGTTGGCAAGAACCGCCTCAAGCGGCTTGCCGCCGCTTTCCCGCAGCAGCCGCCGACACCTTTTCCAGGTGTCGGCGGGGAAGCTGGAAGCTGGAAGTTCCACAGCACCGGCGCAAGACACCCGCAATGCTCGGAGGTGTGGCGGTCTTGCTGTGTCCGCACAGGACGAGTGCACATCCAGTGCCCTTTTTCGTTCATTACGGCTTTGCTGCAACACACAAATCTACGATTTAGGGTTTAGGTTTTGGTTCAAGTGGCGCAGTCACAGACGTCGTGGTGAAGAGAACAGCCGCACCCAGGCGAGCTGCTTGTCGCTGAAGTGGACGCCCTCTGCCAGCAGGTTGTGCACCCGCACCGCCACCGCCTGCAGTCGGTGTCGAGGGATCGAAGGTGAACTCGACTGAATCAAAGGGGCCATTGTCTGTGATCATGCATACCCTGCAGCTTGTTTATGGAAACATTGTCTTTTATCTCTTGTTTATCTTGTATTTATTTCTGAATTTTTTGTATTTCTTTTCGCTCGTGGGGTGTCCTGGACCTTGAGGAGCACAAAAATGGGCGAGGCAACTGGAGTGCTCCGCAAATTGAGTTTGCTCCGCAAATTGAGTTTGCTCCGCAAATGAGACAGGAAGGCAGCACAGGCGCCCCCCGCCAATCCGCCATGGGGACTGCAGCGAGATGCGATCAAGCGACAGTGCCAGTCACAGGTGTGCATGCCACTGGGGCGGCAGGGGCGCACCCCCAGGGCAGTCGATATCTGGTCTCCCGGCGCCAACGCTTCAATCTCCGCCAGCGTGGACAATGCGTTGTACGCCGCCTGTGTTGCAGGAAACGGAAATGACTCCAGCCGATGAACAGCAGCAGCGTCGCAGGCCAGCAGCAGGGCAGCGCAGAGGCGCTTGAGCAGTTCTGCGATCGAATTGCCTCGCTCACTGAGCGCAGAAGTACACTCCATTCTCGTAGGCCATTCGTTTGCGACAGGCGATCATCATGCAGGAATGGTTGACACAACAGGATCAGGGCTAAGCCAGGGGCTCGAAACGCGACGCAGGCTAAAGGTGTGAGCCAACCGTTTGATGAAAGCGCAATGGATGTCAAAGTCCTGGTGCACATCCAGCACCATGCGCAGAAGGGTTTAGGGTTTAGGGTTTAGGGCGGGGAGCGTGAGACACAAGCCAAAGGGTCTCGAGACACGCACGTGGACGTCGAAGTCCTGATGCGCCTCCAGCACCATGTCCAGCAGCCCCGACACCTCCGGCCGCTGAAACACCTTTGCCTGCGGCAGGGGTGTAGGCTTTGGGGCTCGATCATCTGTTTCGAGATCACGACTTGCCGGACATGCATGAACTGGGTTTGGCTCGCTGTCTGTCAGTTTGCACGGATCTGGCGGTGGCGAGCGCGCTCTGGCAGGGGCAACCACGCGAGCTGGCAGGCCTGACTCGAGCTCAGCACGACTGTCAGCCCCCCAGCTGCACTTGCGGCCGGCACGTGTGCTGCGCAGTATCAGCGTCTTGTTGTGGAAAGACACATGCCTGTGGAATGTCGTTGTTCAGGTGCGTTTCATTTTCGATCAAGACGGATTCCGCACCTGTGCCGCGTCGTCGCGCTCGTGCGCCTCCCGCGTGCGCCGCATCAGCTGGTGCAGCGCAACGGACACCTCGATCGGGTGGAAGCAATCCGGCGCCTGCGACACCACCTGCAAGCAGCGGCGGCGGCGTGATGCGTTTGCCTTTTTGTTGAGATGCGCAGATGGAGCACAGGGGTGCGGGTTGCGTGGCGCAACATGACATGGCCTTGCGCCGTGACACCGTGCTGCGGAAACTCGGTTGGCCCATGGCTGAAGGACGCCTGGACCCTGCAGCGGCGGCATGACTTGCCAAACAATGGGTGCCGGATCAGCAGTGTGCCTGACGAGCCATTGGCCAGGACGAATGAGCGTCTCTGCTCACAATCAAGCGAAATGTGATCCGCAGCAACAGACTCGCCTTCAGGAGTGCCGCCGGGGTTTCAGCGCCCAGGATGGCTGGCCTGTTCGGCAGCGGCACTCGCGCCTCACTATCGCGCGAGCCGTCGCTGCAGTGCACCAAACACGTGACAGACCTCAATGCACCCGCCGGGCTTCTGCAAGAGCGCGAACGAGTGAAATGTGCCCGTTTTGCAGCGGAGCAATCGTGAGAGTTTGGTGTGCTTCTCAGCCGGACCCGCTGCAGCAGTCCAGCTGCAGGCTGCACAGGGCTGCTGGCTCGGCAGGACTCAACACTTCACCAGTCTGCAGCGCCACCCTCACGAGCTGCGCTGCGCAGCGAGAAAGACATCGCGTGTGCTGAGCCACGAAACCTTTACCTGCTTGCTCACATCCACAGACTGCTGCCCATTGCCTTCTCACCTGGCCGCAGACACCTCCTGCTGGAACGCCGAGCCCGGCCCGCGGCCGGCGTAGCCGCCCCGCGCCGGCCGGCCGCCGCGCCAGCCGCCGCCGTCCGGCGCTGACCGCTCGTCGTGCCAGCCGCCGCCGCGGCCGCCCCTGCCGCCGTATGGGCTGCCGGGGGACCGGGTCGCGCGGCCGCCGTACCCGCCGCCGCCGCGTGGCAGGCCGGCCTTTCCGCCGTCCAGTCCGTCAGTGAAGCGCGAGTTGGGGTACTGTATGTCGCTGAAGCGCGTGCGGCGCAGACGGCCGCCTGGCGGCGGCGGCGGCGGCGGCGGCGGCGGCAGGGACGCGCCGTCCTGGCCGGCGGCATCGCCATCCCGCCGCTGCTGCTGCGGCGGAGGCTGCTCCGCGCCATTCGCGGGCCCGGCTCCGACGCCGCCGGCCTGAGCCTGAACGAGAAGACGCTGCCCTTTATTGCACTATCCAGCCTTGGAGAATCAAGGCGTTCAGCCAGGCATCTGAGCGATCATTGTATGCTGAGGCTGAGACTCGTCGCTTGGGCGTCCACTCCATTCAGCGGGGCACAAGCGCCTCACCGCGCCGCCGTGTGCCGCGACCGCGCTCACCCTGTTCGATCTCCTGCCCTTGCGCGAAGGTACATCCGCAAGCCTGCGAGCAACACAAATTCAGCTGTTGCTTGCTCAGGACCCTGCTCCCAATTTTGACAGTGGCGCGAATGCGGCAGTGCTGCCGTATCAGGCGTCCCTGTCGATGGAGCGACTAGTTGGACCACAACCAACGCCAGCTACCATATGTTATTTATGTTGTCAAGAGAACGATCGTTAGCATAAGCAGGCGCGTTGCAACTGGAATCCTGCGCCAAAGGAGACACGTGCAGCTGCACCGGATGTCTGCATTCCCGGCATGCTGAGGGATGCACACCTGGATCGACATATGCGCTGCAAATCGTTGGCAGTCGTTGGCAGCGCACCACAGCTCGCATGGCCGCACTGCATGGCTGTTCGACTTGGCAAGCAACTTGCACAGGATGTTTGGGTAGGTGATTCAGCTGTCAAGCAGGAGGCGAGCGATTTTTGGCAGCATACTGATCAGCGAGTCGGAGATGACCGCTTGCATCCACATCACACAACTGTCTGCTGTCTGAACTGCGCACTGGGCAAATCGGGCAAACCTCAAGTCTGTCACCAGAATGAGCATCCCCACCGCTGATTTATTGCCACATTTTCACAAAAATACAATTGACAAAGTTTTATCGTCTGGGTCTCACTGGGACTGACGTCGGCACAATGGCAAAGTCTATCAAGCGGCAGATGAAGGCCTGCGGGTACAGGTGTGTCTACCACATGCCACACACAAAGGCGCTGAATACTTTGAAGTGAATTTTGTGCAAACTTCCGTCGTGATCATGCGCATCTCAGGTCTGAAACACTTTTGATCGACTTCAATCCACATCCTTAAATCGCTCAGCTTTTATGAGTCTTTTCCTTTATCTGAAGGCATCCAGCAGCCCAGGCTGCAGCTGCTACGATGAAGGCGATGCTGCAGGCGCTCTTTTCCGCGCAACAGCAGTGGCCTGGCTGCGCATGGCGCTGACCATCCGCAAAACCCTGCTCAATGGCCATTTGGCGTCTGTCCCCAAGGCGCTGCTGATGCATCATCGCCGTTCTGCTGCTTTTGAGTGCCTGATTGCGTTTGCCACTGAGACTGGCACTCCTGCCGAGGTGTTCGTTCCCTCACGTTGGTTTCTGCTTGCTTCTTTGATGTCGTGCTGACGCCAGCCGCCTGCAACACCATGATGTTATAGTGCCGCGTCATTGTGCCATTGTGACGTCCGTCACACCAGGCAATGTGCATCTGCGCGGTCTACAAACGAGTGCAATTGGCCACGAGCAATTCAACTGCATTATACTGCAAGTTCAGGGGTATGCGATACCTGCAAATGCACGCAAGACATAAACACGAGCAATGGCGCTTGTGGAACCAGACGCTGCAATGTTATATATGCCGCACCTTCTCACATGATGTTACCGCAGTTGACTGGCTGGCATAGGTGACTACGAAGGCGCCGCCGGCTCTGCTGCTCACGCACCGAGGCCCAGCGACAGACCTGCATGCAGCAGCGTAGTTTTACTATCTCATGCAGATCCACGAGGATTCTTTGCCCTTCTACAGCATTGCAGGAGGTTAATCATGAGGTTAGGTGTAGTCAGAACCACATGTGCACCGGACTGAGAACCTTCGCTTGCTGCCTCTCTTCCTTTGAGGTCTCTCAGCGGTGCTCGTTTGATCGGAAGCTGCAATGCAGAACGGGTCCCGATGACGCCATTACGGGCATCCGACAGTCAGTAAGCGTCACCTCGATGCTCTGGGACGCCGCACGACCGAAGATCTCGGCAGCAAGCCGAAAGTCGCTGCACTGACGACGTGCATCGCTGTCCCTCTCGGAAAAGGTTTCCGGAGGACGGATCGCTGCTGTTCGGTCGCTCGGCCGATGCCGGTTCGCAACATACTACATGTAAGGCACATCTGGCGCGTCCTCTGCGTGCGTATGCTCAACTGCACCCTGCTGACCCTGCTGGCGTGATGAGGTTGCGACTCTCAGACCGATGGGACTCGGACAACGGTCTTCTCGGCTGCCTCGATCTGTTCAGATTCGAGATCGCGGAGCTTTTGTTTGCAAATCTGGTGTTGCTGACGACATGACTGCGCTGCAGAACTTCTGAGGCGCATACGGCGCATCTGCCCTGCAGCAGCCATCATCACCACGCTGGGTGCGTGCGTCACTGATCAGTTCATAAACGGGTCACTTTTGGTTGTGCACATGGACCACTCTGCCCATGAGAACCGGGTCTACCAATTAAATCCGCCAACAAATACCATCCTGTGCCGCAGGTCCGATGCTGACCGACGACTACCCACCGGAGAATCCGGGGATGTTGAGATCTCGCTCTAGAGATGAGCGCAGGAACATTGGCATTACCAAGGGCGGCACTGGATGTCATGCATGGAGGGCGTGCAATGATGAGGCTAGCGGCTCACCGCTACACACGAAGGCATATCAGCCGTGCAGTACTTTGCGAAGGCTTCCTGGTCGGCTGAACGCAGCGGCACGATGTCGTCAGGAACTTGTGCAACCCGCCACAATTTCTTGTAGGAAAAGGAGTGACTTTGCGCTTTGTAAGAAAGCTTCAAACAGAAGGTCGTGACGACTCTTTTACAGGGGCGTCACTGGAACCCTTCTTATCCAAGCTTTCTTACAAGGACGTACTCGGGCTCAATTGTAAGAAAGCTTCAAATAAAAGGTTGGTAGTGCCGACTCTCTTACACCCATGGGTGCATTTGTACAAACAACAATGGTGACTTATTTTTGGCGTTTGGCAATTTGATGTTGTGACGGAGTTCCCTGTGAGCTTGCATGCGTGTGAGATCAACTGACAATTTGATCTTTTTAACAATCACCCACGCAGACCGAGCCCGATCGCAATAAAATCCAACATGACATCCTCAACATGTACGGTATGCAGCAGGTCCGCAGCAATTTCAAGTCAACCTCATCTCAAGATGCCAAGCATGTCGCGCAGCTGATCATCCAGCTCCGCCCTGGGAAATTTGCAATGCTATTGGCGCTCTGCCGCTAAAAGCCTCGTAGAGTGTCCAGAGCTTCCATCTGCCGCAGCCAAGTGTCCTGCGCGCACTGCGCACTGGCCGCGCTGCTCTGCCGCAAACTTGCATCATCCGATCGCCACTCATCACCGCTCGTCCGAGAAGATGCTGGCCTCCCGTCCTAGCAGCGCCAGCATGTTCTCCATGGGCTCCTCCCCCAAAAATGCCGCCGCTTTCTGCGCACCACATGTGACAGGGATGTAAAAATTTTCCAAGTCCGTGTGTGTGCACCTGGGGATGGCAACACCTTTGGGAACTGACGCAGTGGCACAAATGGATGTGCCACCATGTACCATGTGTTTTGCTGGCCATCCGCGATAAGCGTGCCACCGCAGCTTCAGCAGGGTATAGTGCTCTGCTCACTTTGTTGCCAGGCGGGGTGCGGCGCACTTACGCCAGCAACGCGCGCCTAATGCAACATGAAAACAACAATGAAAAACAAAAAAACCACGAAAACAGAAATCGGAATATCAAGATGCAAAGTTACCTTGTTATCGGGGTCGCGGCGCACGTACGCCAGCAGCATTGCGTCCGTGTGCTCCAGGGCCGCCTGCTGCTCTGCATCCTGCGGCTTTGGTGCAGTGTCATCTTGTGCGAGCGCCAGCCATATGTCTGAAACCTGTCGCGCCAGCCCAGCCACCGCCTGCGCGTTCTCCGGCGTCGCATCGATCTGCAGGGACGGCAGGAGTTCAACCATAGCTCTGCATACGAATTCGAAAATATGAAAATATGAACTCGAATGGTCTAGCGGCATGCGCCAACCAGGTGTCTGAAACTTGGCGCACCAGCGCTGCCACCGCCTGTGCGTTGTGAGGTGACTCTGCGATCCGCAAGTGGAAAGACAGTTATTCAATAAGAACACCTGTTCACTGTTTTGCTGTTGTGGCCTGGCGCACCAGTGCTGAGGCCTGTGAGGACGCGCTCATAGGCGCTCCTTCTGCGGAATGTCATATTTTTCCCGCATTACTTCAGTCACTGGCTTGCAATCAGAAAAGGTAAGGAAAGATACCTCACCTGGTACATGAGGCAGGTGCCGCCGGTGAGGGCGCGCACGTAGGCGCTCTTCGTGCGGAAGGGCTCCCATTTGCCGTCACCCTCGCACTCCAGGTACAGGTCGTGCATCGACTTTGTTCCTTCCGCGGCCGGCGTCAGGTAGAAGCGCTCCAGGTCGCCGGGGTTGTCGATCTGCAATCGAGATGCAAGGGATCATGGGGATGTGCATATGCTTCGGCACTCCGGGTGCACATCGCGCATCGACTTTGGTCTGTCTGCGGCCGGCGTCAGATAAAAATCACCTCAGGTCGCAGGTGGTTATTTAACCGTGATCAGCAAATGTTGTACGGTATGACCTCAGAGAGGTACAGCCCGTGCACTGGCTTGCCGCCGGCTGTGGCCAGGTAGAAGCTCTCCAAGGCAGGGGGCAGTGATGCAATTTCCAGCTACAGAGCGAGTTCATGTGTTGTTCTTGCGCAGGCTGCGGCAAGCTAAATCTCAGCGCGTTGCTGAACAAAACACAGAACACAGGCCCAGGAATGCCATTTCAGAAATTTGCTGCTCATCGGGCTGCGGCGCGGCACCAGGTTGAGGCACGCAACAGCTTGTTGGACATAGGGTTTAGTACAGCTCCGCGTCCATGATACTAGGGTTTAGCCAAGGACTTGGCCACATACACATGTGACGTTTTGTTGGCGCGCACCAGGCTGCGGCGCGGCACCAGGTTGAGGTAGACGAACAATTTGCCGGACATGGGGTAGTGGCACAGATCCGCATCCAGGTTGGGTGCTCATGTACTAGGGTTTAGCCAAGGACTTAGCCACATGCACATGTGATGTTTTGGCGGCGCGCACCAGGCTGCGGCGCGGCACCAGGTTGAGGTACACGAACAGTTTGCCGGACATGGGGTAGTGGTACAGCTCCACGTCCAGGTTGGGCGCGTAGCTGGCGCCGGTGCCCAGGAAGGCGTTTAGGCGACCGCCCAGCGCAAACGCCCCCTGCAAGATCCGCATGCGAAGTTGATACATGCACACAAGCACCACAGCGTGAGCCGCCGCCGTTGGCATTGCCTTGACACGATCCTCTGAAGGCATGCCTCAGGACCTCACTGGCTGGCAGTTCCGATGAGCACTCACGATAGCGGACGCAGGCTTGGTGAGCCACGCGACTGGCGAGCCGCTGCTGCCTTCGTACACCTGCACAGTCCGCCATAATTTCAGACTTTCAGAACAGTCCGTCAGGCTTTTGTGTAGAGGAGCATCCTCTGTCCAGGTGCAATACTGCAGATGCGGGCTGGAGCGCATCTGTGTGCTGAGCTGCCGGCTGCCATGCCGGCTGCACTGCAGAAGCATACGCTCTGTGCTGTGGCCCTGTCAAGAGGCAGACGAGATCTCACAGCTGCGTGGGATTGAACGCACCTGGACCAGGAAGCTGGTGTTGCCGTCTGGAGAGGAGAAAACCGCACTGCCGGTGTCGTCCGTCAGCGTCGTCGTTGCGGGATGCAGGGAAAATGCGTCCACGATTTGACCCGCCACCTCCTCCTGCAGCGGATTGGTGTCTCAGCGACGCGACAGTACAGAAAAAGTCCAATGACCCAGAATAAATCGGCGCTGCCCAGGCCCCATGGCAGCAGTCCTGGTCATGCCTAAGATCTTGGCAGACCGTGCTTTCGGGAGCAAACATGCCAGACAATGGTGCACCTGCACTTGTCGGATGACTCGGAAGAACTCGTTACTGTGCTGCTGCTTGTGCACGAGCGGCGCAACCTGCTGCAGCTGCCGATCCGACAGCGCTACGCTGCCGCTCACAGCTGCGGGGTCCGCTGCCGCCATGGCGATCGGCCTGCGTTGCCGCTTTGTGTGTTCGGGGAGCTCCATGCGTCCGCGAGCTGGTGCTACACTGCCTCCGAGGCAGACGGGCGCAATGTGGCACAGTCTGCACGCCTGCGCAACCACACGCATGTAGGTTTGTGAATATGATCAGCAGGCATCGTGATGCGCATGCAATGGCGCATGCCAGCTATCATGTTGTGACCGTTGCTTTCTGGCTGTGCCGAGGTCACCTGACACGATGCCACCCCCTGCGCATGCGCCGAGCGTGATGGCAACAACTGACAGTGCATCAAAGTGCACGCGTGATGCGAGCAGTGGTTCGACAGGCTGCTGGAGATAAGAAGTGGCTCATTGGTTATGCTGCGAGGATTTCAGCGAGTCCAAGGGACAGCTGCACCTCGTCCGATCAGACAGGATCAAGGCCTGTGTCAGCAGCGAGGGAAGTACACGCGCTGTGCACGTTTATGCAGAGGCGCTTCCAGCATTTGAGATGTCAGGACCCAGACCGGCCCGCTGCAGCCTGAAGAAAGATCTTCTGCAGGATCTCCCCTTGTGCAAGTGTTCCGCCGACAACATAGCGGCGGGACGTGCACATCTTGGCAGGGCCTTCAGTGGCCGTTCGCATATTGAACAGTCCGCACAAGTCAGGTGAGTGCACCGGGCGGTCGTGGAAGATTGTATCACGAAGCGCCGCGGCAACTGCCGTCACTGCCCGCACACAATGCTAGCGCACGGCAGCGGCAGCATCTACACTAAGTCACCAAGTTTCTGCACACCGTGCCATTTACAGCGATACATCAATCTGGCACATGACACACCCTTAATACAGGAACATTAAGAGGAAGATCAGCAATGCAACTCATAAGCAACCGTTTATAATCAACTAAAAGCAACTCCACACAAGGGCCAACTGGTTTAGGTAAATACTTGATGAGATCACCAACTGGTGAAATCATTTTCATGCTATTGTACAGACCTCATTCAATCATACACGACACGTATTGCAGAAAAATTCACTGTCGACCGGAATTTCTCAAAAGATACCAACATATCAGGAAATGACTGCCACCGTCTCAGCTCTCGTGCTCAATGTGGACAGGACCCCTCTATGCATCCACAGCGCTTTGCACAATGCAGTGCCTGCACAGCTCTCGCTTCCGCCGCCATGACTGTGACGACTGAGGAGTGCTCTCCTCAGTGATGTTCCACACCCTCGAGTTCGCATCCCCGCCGAACATGTGTCTCATCTCGCGGGGACGCTCCGAACCCACTAAGAGCATCGTTCGTCACCCTTCGACGCCTCCCATGCTCAGCCAGACGCGGCCGAACGACTCCTCAGGGCGTGCTGCTGTGCGACAGGTGGCTAATTAGCTTCAGAGCCCGAGTCCTTAGGCAGCCAGCAGTTTCAGCGGCACCCTGTGTTTGCAGCTCGTGTCACACCAAGTCGTGGAGCATTCCTCACGGCGTGCCGGTGTGCGACAGGTGGCTCGTCAGCTTGGGGATCTTGGCCAGGTCCTTGCGGGACTTCTCGGGCGTGTACACATAGTGGAACTGCCGCATGAGCGCGGCCGCGCCGAACGCCGCGGCAGCGCTGGCGATGCTCGCCGCTGCGCCCGCCAACTGCGCACCCCCCCATGCGTTGCCTGCAGGACGCGCAGAATCATAACTTAGGAGGAGGCGTCAGGTACACACCAAAAACACCAACGGCCGCCAGTGACTAGGAGGGGAGGGGAATGAGGGTGTCAGGTGACTTCGCATCAGGTCGTTCAGTACGGCAACTGAGAAAGCGCATCAGCTGTGGCCCACGAGCAGCTGTACTGCAAGGGCTCTGCATTGCTGGCCTGTCACGCATGGGCCGCTACCGCTGCTGTAGGTACAACGCACACCTCCTGCATCACGGTTGCAAACGAGAGGAATGATCGCCACGACAGGCTCACCTGCCGCCGTCATGCTGAAGGCGTAGGACAGCAGCGTCAGTGCGCCCAGGCCGGCGGCAGCGCCAAACACTGTGCGCAGCTTGGCCAGGCGGCGGTACGCCGCCATGCTGTCCGGGCAGATCTGCAATGATAATATGGTGTTCGTGCAACAATCCAGTTGCCCTGAAGTGATCGGTGCGCAGCCGTGCTGTCCGGGCAGATCAGCACGCGACGGAACTTTTGGCCAGGCGCCCTGCTGGCACGCATATCGAGGCGGGGCGCATCCGAACAAGATGGGTTGAAACAGCATTAGGATTTGAGTACGCACCTGTGTGTGGCACGTCCAGCGGTCCAGTATATCCTCACGTCGCGGCTGCCCAATGACGCCCCCCCGGCTGCCGCCTGCGGGTGGCAAAGACACAAAATTATTTCTCTGATTCAGGTTTCCGGATTTATCACCTCCAACTCGCCTTGGGCGATTTGTGCTCCTGGCTCGTGATCTCAGCCAATCATAGCTGCAGGGCTCAAGACGGCTGTGCATGCGTGCATGATGGCTAGGGAGCCTGGGGCTGACATGCTGCTAACACAGGACGAGAAACCATATCCCACCTGCCTTTTTGAGCGGAAACAGTATCCAGCAAAGGGGCGCACCTGCATCGTGGGCGGCCAGCAGCAGCTGCGCACGATGCGGCATGCGCGGCACTGCAGTGTCGATCCACCGCCCAATCTGCGCAGTCGCAAAGCATCTTGGTTCTGACGTGTGGCGCCATCGCAGCTTTGCTCCGACGTCGTGGCGCCGCCTCCTCAAGGCTGGTGATACGCAGACACACAAGGTTTAGGGTTTAGGGTTTGCCCTGCAGTGTCGGAAACACAGGCACCATGCTCATGTCTCACATGCATCTCCCTCCCGCATCTGGCGACATCAGTGCGTCTTCATGAGTCTCACCTGAATGAGCAGCCCCTCGGACGGGGCGCGGTAGCAGTACAGCCGGCGGCGCTGCGCCGGGAACAGCTGCGCATCTGGCGCCGCCTCTTGCTCGACGCTGCCGGCCTTGTCGCCGGCCTTGTGCGACTGGGCGCTGCTGTCTCGCTCCTGCGCCGCCAGCAGGCCCTGCGCAGTGAACAGGAGACCCTTGAGCGCCAGTTCAAAAAGACCATGCCAGGGGGTGTGCGTCAGGCAATGGCACATAGTTGATAGGCACATAGATGATAGGCACCGGCAGCCTTCGACAAGCCCCAAGTCACATGGCCAGCATGTGTCGCAAGTGTGTGCCAAGCGAGAGTTGTAGCCGCAGCATGAGACTGAATGTCGCCCGGGCGCCCGCAAGCATTGCGAGGAACAATGCGGCAGACACCCTCACCCGCAGCTCGGCTTCCAGCGTCACCGGCTGCTGCGTCGCCAGCAGGAAAGAGTCCTGGTCCTGCACAGCTCGTACACGATTGGGCAAATCAGTGCCGAGGTGTGGAGATTCCCAGCACGAGTCGATGCATGCCATAGCACTTGCAAAGGCCTGAAGTCCCCTGACGCGCGGTCTGACAAATGGGGTCCAGGTACCAGAGCCTGCAGGGACACCTCGGCAGAGCGGGCGCTGGACACGAGACTGCGAGAGGGCGCACCAGGAAGCTGTTGAGGAAGATGCCGAACAGCCAGCGCGGCATGTTGAACCAGGGCGCCACAGCGCGGGCGTAGCGTATCAGCAGGCGGCTGCGGCCGACGCCCGTCGGAACGGCATAAAACGCAGTGATAAAGGTCGTCTTGCCCTCCTTGTCGAACCTGCACCCACGCGAGACAGCGTCCATTGCATGGCGTGGCTGTGCGCATTCAACAGCTCAGTGACGACCGTCGTTTTTGTCGCTTTCGTGCGCATAGACAGGTCAAGTCGCTGAGCGCTTTGCAAAAGCTCGCAAGCCAATCTGACCGCAGGAGAGGCCGTGGCCTCAACGTGGGAGGAGCTCCCGGCGCTCTGGCACTGCTCACTCTCACCCGCGCTGCAGCTCGGCTTCTTGTCTTGCTATTCAACATCCTATTGCGAGTTCACAACGCTGCTCTGCGAAGATAAATTTCCAGGCCACACGCACCTGGACCAGCGGACGAGGCCGGGCACCTCGAAGAGGATGTGGCGCGCACCTCCGCAGCATGCAAAGCATCAGCCCATGAAGATATTAAGCCCTCAAACCCCTTTGTGATTGGCCAAGTATTCGAGCGCACCTAGACCAGCGGACTGGGCCGGACGCCTCGAACGGGATGGTGGCGCGCATATCAGCGAACATGCATCACACGAGCTGTCTTCAAGCCTTGAAGACATTGAAATGGTCGCACCTGGACCAGCGGACCAGCCCCGGCGCCTCGAACTGGATGGTGGCACGCATGTCGCCCGCCGTCTGCTCCTTCTCCGAAAACAGCGCCCGTTCCTGGCTCTTGTGTTCCTCCGGCTTGCGCGTGAATTTCAGCACGCCTGCGCGCGGTGACGCGTGCACGATTGGTACGGTATTTTCTGAGGCGTGTACATCGCCTTTGGTCCACAGCAGGGACGTTGCAGTAGGTACGGTATTTTCTGCAGGACGCTGCAGTAGATACGGTATTTTCTGAGGCGTGTGCATCGCCTTTGGTCCACAGCAGAGACGCTGCAGCGGTGATAGTGGGGCGCTGATGTTTGGCGCGATCGTAACAGAGGACTCACACACCAAACCTGGTGTACCAATCAGATTGGGGTGGGGGTCACATCTACGCACCAGGGACGCTGCCAGTGATGGTGGGACGCTGGTGCGTGGCCCCCGTCTCAAGCGCCATCGGCATGTCCGCGTTGGCGGTGTAGCTGTCAAAGTAGGACACCTGTTTGGCGCAGGACGGACACAGTGGATGAAGCTTACGGCGTGGTAGTGGCATGTGTTTGCAGCAAGTCGTGCGACACGCTGCATGGGTGGTCCACAGAAAGCCGCGGGCAGCAGGTGCCTGTGTCGAAATCCCAGAGCCTTGCCGACGTATCAGGGTTGGGGAGGTGAGCAACACATACCTGATGCGCGAACAGGCCGTGGTCCGGATCCGCCAGGTTCTCCAGCAGCAGGGTGTAGTCGATGTCAAAGTCGCGCACAAAGTCATCGCTGGTCCACCCTTTCAGATCGTCCAGCTCCGGCAGCACTGCGGCGTCACCACGCGAAACATGTCTGCCTGACGACAACGGAATGCAGCATTGTGTGCAATTCCATGTCAAACGCGTGCACAGAGCGGTCGCTGGTCCACCCTGTGGCTGCTGCTCCACCCTGTGTGTCGTCCAGCTCCAGCAGCACTGCGCTGACACCATATATCGGTTTGCTGAGGGTGATTAGGCATACCCCGCTGTGGGGGCTGACACTCCCAGCACACCGCATGGCGATCTGGGCACAGCTCCAGGTACAACTCACAGTCTCGACTCGCCGCCGTATCAGTCTCAGGGTCAGGGTCCCCAGCCATCGAACAGACATCGTCGTTTTCGAGGCAGCACTCACCGCTGAGGCTGTCAGGTCCACAGCTGACGGCGCGCGGGTCGGCGCTGGGCTTCAGGGGCAGCAGTCCTTTCGGCATGATGCGAGATGTGTCACGACAAATGAATCGTGCGCTATTACCACAGTGCTCACCGTTGAGGCTGTCAGGAGCGGAGTCGACGGTGCGCGGGTCGCCGCTGGGGCGCATCCACACCATGCCCTGGTGCTCCAGCACCGGAAATGCGGTGCCGCTGGTTTTGCTGGAGAACTTTGCACCTGCAGGCATGAAGGTTGCAAAATCAAGGTTGCAGTCAAGACACTGCTGCGTGTGCTTGGGAGATGTGCAATGCCGTGCAAAGCGTCCCCGTTTTCATCATAGGCACAGCACCGCTGCTTCTGGCGGGCCTCCCTTGTTGTGCAGTCTCACACGGCAAGACATGAGCGCGTGAGCACGTCCCTGCTGCACTGCGACATTGCGCAGAGCAAGGGCCATGACAAAGGGAGGACCGCACACTGGAAAAGAAAGGAAAGGAAAGGAAAGGAAAGGAAAGGAAAGGAAAGGAAAGGAAAGGAAAGGAAAGGAAAGGAAAGGAAAGGAAAGGAAAGGAAAGGAAAGGAAAGGAAAGGAAAGAGGAGGTTGCACACGCTGCCGGCGGCTACAGCACAACGCTGACGGCGGCTACAGCACACCTGGCGGCAGCTGTGGGATCTCCTTGCATGCACCGGTGTCCCCATCCAATTTCCAGCCGTGGTACGCGCACTGAATCAGACCGTCAGGCGTCAGCAGGCCCTGCGCAGTACACGCAAATCACTGTTAGCCACTGGTATACGGGTACGGTGGGCTTGGATGCTAGGCGTCAGGATGCAGACCAAAGGAGCGCTGAGATTTCAGTCTGAGTTGTGTGCAGCTATGCCAGCCAGAAACATGCAGTTTGACCGCAATGCTCCACTGTCATCGTCACGGCAGGTTGAGCGGCGCGTTGCGATGCAGCACGTGAGGCAGCGCCGCAGCACAATGGGCGCACCACTCCTGCAGCAGTGCCGGGGTCGTACAAACCTCCACGCGTCGCTGTTTTCCAACATCAGCAATCAAGATTTCCATGTTCTTCAGAGACACGCCTGAGATTGCGCCGCGGCACGGTGCAGGCAGCGGTCCAGCAGCACCTCGGGGATTCTGTTCTAGGTTGAGTTCCCTGATATGGTCATGCGATTGGACTGCCGGAGTAGCACCTGCGACAGCGCCGTAGCACGGTGCGGGCAGCGGTCGAGTTTCCATCGAAAACCTGAGAAGACAAACCTGGGACAGCGCCGCGGCGCGGTGTGGGCAGCGGTCCAGCAACACCGCAGGTGAACCCCCCGACACTGAGCCGTCTGCGTGCGTCACCGCCGGCCGCCGCACCACCACATACTGCTGGTCGAACAGCGTGACCTGCGTCAGCTGGCCTGCGAGGATGCATGTCGAAATGTGATGCACTTCAGCATGATTCGAGTGTGCCCCTTGAATATTCACTGCCTGACGCAATCTGGCTGCCGCTGTCAGTTGCATTCAGCAATGTCGAAGTTGGCGTGGTGCAGCAGACTGCAACCTGCGACTGTGCTTCATCTGTAGTCATGTCTTTCAATCGAGCCACTTGCAGAAAGTCAGCAGCGCCCTCTTACCTTCGGGCAGATCCTGCACGAAGGCCACAGGGTACCATTGCTCTGCCCATTGGAATTCTGCATATGCCGCCTCGGCCGCCTTGGTGCTGCTCGCGCCGCCCTCAGCTACCTTGGCGGGGTGTGAGTCTAGGTCGTGCGTCTGCATGCCGCCGCCGCCGCCTGTGCCACCGCCGCTGCCGCCGCTACCGCCAATCCGCGGCTTGGTCGTCAGCGCCGCCGCCGCTGGTAGGGGACCGCGCCGGCCGCGGCGCCGGTCTCTGCTTCCGCCCAGAGCCGCTGCGCCCTCCACGCGCAACTGCATCGGCAATGCGCCCAGCCGGCGTGGCGTCTGCTGGCGGAGGATACTGGCAGGCCTGCCCAGCCACTGCGTATTTCTGCAGAAGCTGTGCCTTGGATGTAGCTCCGACTGGTAGGACATGCTGCCCTGCTGCGCCATCTTCTCTGACGTGTCCTCAGAAGCTCAAATGGTGTGCGCGTGTGCGGAGACGTCTACACTACCAGAAAGCGCCGCCGCTGGGGGGACGACCAGTGTGTCGGCCGCTGCCAGTGCTGTCCTGAGCATGCAGCAAGAACAAAGTTTCAGAAAGACTGTTGTCGGTGCTGAGCTGATGTGTCTACCGGACGCGAGTGCTTGTCCGACACTGCTTCACAGCGACACATGTGTTTTCGTTCGAACGTCGGCAGGCCGATGTTAGCCAAGCCAGTCAGCATGGATTTCCAGTGCAGTGTACATCAAGCTGTGGCATCATCCAAGAGGTGATGCCCATGCTGGGCAGCGAGTCAACAAATGCATGAGCTGCCGAGGTTGCCGCTGCCAATGGCGCCCTTCTCGGGGCAGATGCCGTTGATGCAACGCTGAGAATGCATTTAACCATTCATGACTCAAAGCACCTGCTCCTACACGCTGCACACCTGTCGGGAGTTGTCGAGGGCCCCCTGACTGCCAGCGGACACAGGAAAATTATTTCTGCTCGACAACCTCCTGCAGCCAGACGCGCTGGCCCGGCCAATTACGATGTCGGCGCAGCTCTTGTCAGAAGTCCCCGCGTTGCAGCTGACTCGACAGCAGTGCTGCAAGCAAAATGTGGTTCTTAACCTCGGAAAGTTGCTGTTAACGTCGAGCCTGTTCTGGGTCAGCCTCCAAGACACGGCCGGAACGTCGAGCCTGTTCTGGGACCAGCCGCGTCACGGGCGTCACCGCCGCGCCATCGATGTGAATTGCATGCGCCTGCCTGATTCTGCTTGATGTTTGCGTGTTGTATATCCAGCGGTCATGAGAAGACGTATTTGCGAGTTGTACCGTCTGACCGCTGTCCGACAGGCATCCGCGGTCCATTCGACCATATTGACAGCGCGCTGATCAGCGCTGACGCAAGCATGCAGTGCCGATTCCATTGAGCCGTGGGCTTTGGCAGGCGCGATCGCGACGAATGATCTAAGTATGGTGGAAACTGACGAAGAATGATGGTGGAGTGCGCCTCCGCAACAGGCCTTCAACCTGCAGTTGCAGAATGCATGAGGATTGCCAACCCTGTATGCTGCAAACCAGTAAGGATTGCAGGGTGTGCTGCGCTGGAGACAAAAGATAGGAGCAACTTGAAGCTGCACCATTCGATCCTGGCACGGCGCACTCCCAAAGCAACTCTCCTTCTAAAATTGCTAACGCTTCTACATGTGCAGGTGACCCTGCGACTAAGTATGCTTGATTCAGAGTGAAGGATCTCGAGCTGCTGCCGCGCATCAGCTGGCGGCAACCGGCAGTTGCAAACCGCAGCCAGCGGCGTCAGCCTACCGCCGCCGCCACGCTAGAGCGCAGGTGGTGCCCGCGGCTGTGCCGCCGCTGGGATTCCACTCCGGCAACGACGCCACCTCCTTTCGGCTCAGCCGGGGTGTCAACTTGTGGCTGCAGCCAGCAACACTGTTGCTGCTGGCCAATGGCCGCACCACAGCCGCCGGCACCACGGCCGCCACGGACGCGGCAGCTGCCGCCGCCGCTGTCATTGCCGCCGCCGCCGAGCGCTGCCGTCAATAGCAGTCCTTCCAGGTGCTCCTGCGTCGCGGAGCGCAGACCCAGCTTGAGCCGTGGGCCACCGCTGCAGCTGCCGCCGCCGCCGCTGCGCTGCCGCCGCTCGCTGCCGCCGCCGTCAGTAGCAGTCCTTCCAAGCCCAGGCGTTCTGGTCCAGGTACTCCTGCGTCGCGGAGCGCAGCCCCAAGTTGAGCCGCACCTGCGCCTCCGTGCACGGCTCCCGCGTCACCGGGTCGAACTTGCCCACCTGCCGGCCGCAACAAAAAGAGAACTTGTCACTTCCTGGACGCCTCGAGCAAACAGGGCTTTCGAGGAGTCAAGCGTTACCAGCAAGACATCTCAGCAAAAGCCCAACGACGGCCCTTGCAGAGCGTTCAGCCCGGGGACTCTTTGTCCAGGGGCAAGGCAGGACAGGAACGCTCACGCTTTTGATGTGGTTGAGCAGCGCCGAGCGCTCGTAGCTGAGGCCGCTGGGCGTGGTGGCCGGCTCGCGGAAGGGCTGCGGCAGAACAGACAAGAACTGACGGGCAAGAGAAGATAAACAGTGAAATCCATCCGGCACTGTATGGTCTGTAGCGCTGCCGGCCTGTTGAGGCACGCCGACAAACAGAATGCAAGAGGGGAACGGCTGGCCGGCGTGACCGAAACGACTAGCGGCGCTCTTGCCAGAGTGCACGGGTCGCAGACAGCAGCCCACCTCCAGCGTCAGGCGGCAGGCGAAGGCGTTGCTGAATTCTCCCGGCGTGTCAGGCCGCGCCGCGTCGTCGAATAGCCGCTGCAGCGCGGCGTCCTCTGATTGGTGCCGACCCCGCACCTCCGGCGTCACACCGTTCTGCACGCAGCAGGACACATGTACACATCTTGCAAACAGGGTTTGGGGTTCAGCTGCGGTAAGGCGTCCTCCGCCTGGCTCCTCCCACACCTCGGGCGCCGGCCGTTCTGCACACCAACACATGCGGGGACCTGATGGAATGGACCTGCTGCAGGAAGGGGCGGGAGGAACAGAGAGCTGTCCTGCCAGCATGTAGGCACTCCCAAGCGCTTGGAGAAAACGCCACAGAAAAACTGGCTTTATGGCGGCACAGGCACAGCCGTGTGGCTTCATGAAGACATAGGTGCAGACTTGCAAGACACAGGTATGTGGAAGTGCTAATACAGGGTTTTAGGCAAGAAGCACCTGGCAGCCGTTGAGCTCGCCGACCTGCCACGCCGCCAGCGCCTGGGCAAGGCATTGCGATGGTGACTGCCTGCATCTGCTTTCTGACCCGACCAGATCGTCGACGCTCACCTGGCAGCCGTCGAGCTCGCCGGCCTGCAGCACCGCCAGCGCCTTCGCCAGGCGCTGTTTGAGCATCGACCGCTCAGCGCACCGCGCTGCCGATTCGTCCTCCCACCGCCGGTACTTGGCGACCGCCAGCTCGCGCCAGATCTCGTCCTTGATGCTGTCGCCGAGGCTGCGCGCCACCTCCAGCGCCTGCAGTCGACCACTTGCGACTTTTGAGCTGCAAGCTCAAACCGTCAACCGTCGTCAGGCAGGTTCGATGCTGTCGCCGCTGCTGAACGCCACCTCCTGGGCCTTCGTTTGGTGGTGTTGCGTTCAAGGACGCAACCGCACATTTTGCATCGATCTCAGACTGTGTCCGGACTTTACAAGGCAGCTCATTGCGTGCGTCGGTCATGTCGATCGAACCTGAGCCAACGCATGCAGGTCAGTAGGTCATCATGCGTCGAATCGATCCCACAATGCTGCTGCTCTGGACGCAACGACCTGGGCGCCATGCAGATATTGGTCGTACAGATTCGATGCCTCAAGCAAGGGAGCGAGGCGGGCGCTCAACCCGAGAGAGGTGTTGGATGGACTCATGGAGCTCGCCCGTTTCTCGCAGCCCCAAGCCCAGGTAGTAGTGGCCCTGCAGCAACCACACGTGTCTCTGTTACACGTGCTGCTGACGACACGCTGACTGCAATAATGCCAGTGTGTGCCGCTCTCCTTCAACTCCTTTACTGCCGTACGGCCCCCGCAAAGTCAGCCACAATGTACAACTCGCAGACACATTTGAGCATGACTTCATCAATACACCAACCTTCATGGAGTCGACGTCCAGCTTCAGCGCAGCACGGCTGTCCTCGATGACCTTCGGCCAGTCGCCGCGCTTTTTGTGGCAGAACGCCCGATTAGTCAGCAGCGCTGCAGCGGCAGGATCGACGGGCGTTTCATGCTATGTATGATGAGCTTTCTGCCAAGGCACAGTCGATAGCTTTGTCCCAGGATCATGCAGGCTTGTCGGGTGTGCGCCACCATGCCATGCCACCGTGCGTGTAAAGAGAGCGCCCTTCCAGACGCAGGGCGCTCACCTGGCACCGGATTCAGTGTCAGCGCCTCTGTATACCTCTGCATAGAGGCGAATATTGGAAACACGCATCCTCAAATGGCGGTATGAAACAGTATGCATCATGAAGCGCATGATGGCGGAGCTCTCACCTCAAGCGCCGCGCCATATTTGCCCTTTGCAAACAGCGCATTGCCCTCAACGCGCAGGCCATCGGCTGCCGCCTTGTCACTGGCGGTCGGAGGCATGGGGGCCCGCCTCTGCCAAGAGTCCTGCGTGACCACGGGGCGGCTGTGCTTGGAGTGCGGCTTGCCCATGCTCACTCCATCATCGGCGACGTCGCCCCTGCAGCACCGCGCCAGCCGCTGAGCGAGACCCGGAGCGAGAGGCGAGGCCAGGTCTGCAGGTTGTTGTGTGGCTTGTACGAGCGGAGGCAAGCTCTGATACTCGATCCGGGGACACCTCACTGAGTCCCGCCTCGAAACGCAGCGAAAGTCTGTGAGGCACTCGACATGTGTTGAGTTGAGTTGAGTTGAGTTGCGCAGAAAATTTATGTGAAATAAGCCCCGGAATTGTCGTGCGCAACAAATGTGAGCCTTCAAATGTGAGCCTTCATTCCACACAATTTATGTTTCTGATGAGCTGATCAAGGGGGCTGAAACTGACGCCAGAAACCAGGGATATGCACGCGGATGCACAATCTGTGTCCCACCTTCTCGACGGTAGCCAATTGCCAACACATCTTGCGCCTGTGCACCTACGATCCGCGTTCTCACCCAGCACAATGGCCGCCATGACGACAATGCTGTCCCAGCAGACGCGCCCACTGGCGCCAGCGACCGCTGGCCGCGCGACCAGCCGCGCGGTCGCACCGGCAGTGTTCGGTCTGCAGAGGCCGTCGCTGCGCGTGCAGGTGCACGCCCTGCCCGGCTGCTCCTACCCTGTCGCAGATATAGGGGTGATCGTCAACTACGCAGCCGCTGTTTGCGGTGGTCCCAGCCCGGAGCAGCTCACAGATCAGGGCGCTTCTAGGCCAGTCGCTGCGATGGACCACCGACCTGCAGTCGAGTCGATCCCGGGCATGTGCAGCGTGCCCGTTGGTTGCATAACAGTAAAGAGTGGTGTGTGTACGCCGCAAATGTTGTCGGATCCAGCTTGCTGGGCCTGCAACATGCAAAACGAAGTGTTCAAAAGGCGGTGACGTGCATGTCCTGGCAGCAGGCGGCTCGCATCTGGTCAGTGTCATTCAGATATCTCTGCACGCACTGCAGGCCCCTCGCCGCCAGCAGATCGTGGCAGCCACTCCCAGCCAGAACGAGGTGGAGGAGACACAGGTCGACATCGAGAAGGTTGTTGACGACCTGAAGGAGCGGGTGAGTCTTCGTGCCGCCATGATGATCCAACCTTGTCAGCATGCGGTTGCAGCATGTTGGAGGCGCTGGGCAAACCCCTGGGACTGTGGGTTAGGACAGCTGCCGCGCTGCTGCCGCAGAGCTTTGGTGTCCAGCAGCGGCAGGTCAAAGTTTGTTGCACTGTGCCCGGAAGGACCCTCCGTTCGTAGTGAAGGCACAGTCAAGGCCGGACCTATGCCAGGATTGCAGGCCGGCATGTGGGTATGCACGGCGTGGCCGGCCAATGCTGCCAAACCCCATATGTGTGGTGGGGGATGCTCGACAGCCCGCCCGTGTGCGTGCAGTGGGAGAGCACGGAGAACAAGACATCGGTGGTGCTGTACGGCGTCGGCGCGCTGGTCGTCGTGTGGCTGACCTCCACCATCGTGGGCGCCGTCAACAACGTGCCACTGGTGCGCATGATGATTTGACATGTCCTCCTCGAAAAAGCATTCTCGTGGAGGCGGGCAGCGCTCCTGGGTGCATGGCAAGGCTGGCAGGCTCAAGAATCGAAAGGAACCTGTGAGCTCAGCTGGCAGGCGGCGTCATTTCATGGCTGGCCATTCAGATTTGTGCTCGAAGCTCATGCAGCGGGCACCAGTCGCTGCTTCGCTTGAACGCCCGCAGATCGTGACGGTGCCGGCAGCCCACGCCTGTGCACATTGCCCTGCGTGCTCGTGACAAGAAGCCAGGAACTAGTACATGACGGGCGCGCTGCCATCGCTTCATCCGACAGCCTCTGCGGGTCCAATGCTCGATGCTGAGATGTACACTTTCTGACACTACTTTTGATGCCCTTTCTGTCGTGTGGCCGCAGCTGCCCAAGCTGCTGGAGCTGGTCGGCCTGGGCTACTCCGCCTGGTTCACATACCGCTACCTGCTCTTCAAGGTGCGCAGCACCAGCCGTCACCCCTGCGCAATTGCTGACTGGGTAAAGTACCCTGCTTGCGCGGATTGAGTTGCGCCCAAACGTGCCACAGCAGGTTTCCCTCACTGAACACATCCGCGTGCCATGCTGCGCAGTCCTCCCGGGAGGAGCTCATCGAGGACGTCGAGGAGCTGAAGAAGAAGGCGAGAAGCTCAAAAGCAAACCCCAAGCCTGAACCCTGCGCCTGAATTGAACATGTCTGCTGAAATCAGATCGTCGCGGCTGCGCGCCGCTTGTTAGACGGTCTTGTATTACACATAGGTACGTGCATTATGTAGACTCTGATACCGCTGCCTCCTGCGCTGCAGATCACCGGCGCGGTGGAGGACTCCTAGACGCGCGGCCTCTGGGTTGCCACCAGCCATTTTGGATGCGGGCGGCGGTGTGTCAGTATTGTTTTTGGTCTGGACGATTCCATCATTGTTACATTGGTGTAGACTAGGCTCTGGACGGGCGTGCTGGATCTGAGGCGGCACCGCTCAAGCAATGCACCTGCTGGCGGTTGAAACCGGTGGTGATTCGATAAACGTGACGACTCACCTATGGTCGATGGTCTGTAATTCACAGGCAATTCTGAGCTAAAGGTACACACACGATCTCAAGCTGCACAACCATCAACACACTTCATTCATCAATACACAGCCACTTTTCCGCCATGTGCGCTCTCCACAGTCTGGATTCTGATCCCCGATGATACACTGTGCTGTGCACTTGACGTCCAACTGTCTTGCTTTACTTGCCGAGTCTCCCAATGACCGCCCTGGCAGCTGAAATACCCTTTTAGCCAATACCTGAACGTTTTCACGTCTGTCCCGTGAACTCATCGAACCGGATGCTCTCCAGGCGCCCATTGTGGCCGTACTGCAGCATGGTGCGGGCAAAACCGCCATCACCTGGGAGCACGCCGCCAAACTCGATGGCGACGCCGTCCGCAGGAACATCCGCCAGCGTCTCTGGCAGCGCCTCTGCGTGGTTCATGGAGGAGACGTGTCGTGTGCAGATCTTCTGCTGCGTTAGAGAAAAGTGAAACTGCAGCAGTTCACCTCCATTCCTGGCCACAGAAGCGCTGCCATGCTGTGCCTGCTGAAAACATGGCATGGCGTTTTGCTGCATCATCCCCACTGACCTCGCTGTAATCTGATAATGTGCAACGGTTGTGGGCATAGCCTGGTGAGCTGGTCTTGCGTCATACAATCTTCAAGGGTTCACGTGATAAGCGCGGCAAGCCAAATAGCGTGCTTTAATCATGTACAAGCACTCAGGTAGCCTCTGAGGAGCACCTCCGCAGCCGGCATTGCCGAGGTTCTCAAATCATCGAGGCTCTGCCAGTCGCCTGGCTAGGCCGTGTACATCGGGGCTGGATTCTGCCGGAAGAGCAGGGCCAAGAGGTCAAAAACCTAGATAAATGCGCTTCTGGCGGTTACCCGGGAAGGCTGCATACATGGCGTCCGGCAGCGCCGCGATGCGCAGGCCGCCCGCGGGCGGCACCCAGCTGGTGGGCCGCTCCTCGCCGACCGAGATGGTCCCCTCTGCACGTTGAAGCCAATCGTAAGAAAGTAAGAAAGAATGTAGAGGTCTCTGCTCTGTGGGCCAGGCGCCAGACCTGGTGTGTGTGTGTGTGACATACGTGCGAGTGCAATCTATCTAGTGAGCGTGCATTCAGAGAGTGAAACCGCAGAGTGCGCTTAAGCTGGCGTGCTGCATCAGCGTCAGGCATCACCAGAACAAGGCCAGAGGCCCGGCAGAGTGACTCTGCGGCGGGCTGCGGGAACTGAATTGCTCGTCCAGCAGAGGTTCCTCTGGCTGAAGTGTACTAGGCTGTATTTCATCAGGCTGCAGGAATTCTGTATGAAGACCGTATGAAGACCGCACCAGCGACCCAGCGCAGCTCCTGCGACACACCGGCGCAGTCGCCGCCCGCCACCGGCCAGTCCGCCGGGTCTGCCGGCAGCGGCGCCCGCGGCGGCAGCAGCTCTTGCCGCCCCGAGAGCGCCAGCGGCTGCGCTGGATCGTCCCTCACTTTGACCTCCCGAATGAAGAAGATGGTCTGTGGAGCTCAAAGGGGCATGTAAGGTTCGCTTACACATATATATATATGTATATACATATATATATATATGTATATATATATGTATGTATATATATACATACATATATATATAT